>OBLV0100000085.1_pt1 | contig 40020 bp, 53 predicted proteins | sample 1520071 | NCBI WGS metagenome assembly OBLV01 (sample SAMEA3888446, study PRJEB22518) | metagenome | reverse complement strand
CCACCGAGATCTACACTCTTTCCCTACACGACGCTCTTCCGATCTAGGTTTCGCCTTCTACCGGTTCTGTCTGCTTCATGGTTCTAGTGTACCACATGGCTTACAGGCTGTCAAGTGAGATAAGAGATGAGTTTAGTCCGAAGTGCACTCACACCACTGTATCATGTGCCACGGGATATAAACCTCAGATTCTGCATATTCAAGCTTAATGTATTCTGCCGCGACAGAAAATTGAACGTCAGAATCTGGCTCGATAGCGAGCCGATTGTTAGTTACAGGATCGCGATAGATAAGCTTGCGTAGCTTGCTCATTAATCCTCCGTGTTATCGATGAGGTAGTACATGATCTGCAAGTAGCGCTCTAGGAAATGTGCAACGTTTTTAGGTGGTACAGATGTTTCACTAGATTTAATCTGACCACCAATACTAACCATAGCATCAGCAATGTGCATTACGTATTCACTGCCCGGCTTGTCGGTTTCAAGCTCATCTTTAAGGTTAGGCGAAAACCGTGGCACGAATTCCATACGAGCATTAGCTGATTGTGTTGCGTTAGTCGCGACAGGGGTGTCAGGCTGGGCTAAGCCACCGGCCGGGGCTGAATAGTAGAAGCGACGATAGTTCCAACCTTCTGAGATACAAGTGAAATTGCCGCTCATGTTAAGTACCCGCGACAGGGTTTCACGTGACGGTGAGTTAGGCATTAGCCGTTGGATCTGGCTTGGCGTTAATGCTTTGGCTGGCGAGTTAGCATTAACTTTCATCCATGCTGTTACGAGATCAACGTATAAGGCGGAGCGCATAAGCTTATCCTCTCGAAATTGCAGGTGTGACACGCGTGATAACCGAAGTGTGACACGATGTGTGATATTAGGCCATGCGTGGTGGCACGCTGTCAAACCCGCAGGTCAGAGGCGGGTGTGTCACGAACTGTGACGATCATGGAACAGCCCATAATCAAAATCAATAGCCGAAGGGCTGATTTTGTTATGGGCTTTAGAAAAGTTGATCATGAAAAATTAATTCGATAAGCTCGCGGAATAAGGATTTAGTTATTGCAGAAATAAAGATAGCCTGGCCCCTGTCGCGGAAAATGACTAAGGCCAGGCTATCTTAGTTGGGGCTTGTGAAGTTACGCGGTCTGCTGCGCAGCCTCGGTCGTAGACTGCTTACCCTGGACCTTAACGACATGCTTACCGACAGCGAACTCGATCGGCGTGTTCGAGTTAGGGTCGAAACCGTTGGTCTCAGCGTGAGACTTAACAGTCGCCATGTCGTACTTAGTACCGTCATTCAGCGAGTTCAGGTACTGAGTGATCAGGGTGAAGTTGGTAACAGTGGTTCCGTCGTCCTTAGTCTTGTTGACAGGAGTACCGTCGACCCAAGCTGCGACCATACGGGGTCGCGTGTTCTTAGTGTCGGATCCATTCGAGTTGGTCGAGCGAGACTTACGCAGCTTGTCGAGTTCAGGGAGAGTCGAGACATCGTAGCCCTGAACCTGCAAGAGGCTAGTGGCAGCCTTAGCTTGCTCGGCCAGCTCAGCCTGTCGCGTCTTAGCAGCCTCCTGATCGAAAGACTCAGTGGACGGAAGCAGGTTCGTCTGGATGTAAGAGCGCGCAGTCTCGATGGCCTCGTTGATAGCAGCCTGCTGCTCCTCGACGAACTTACGGATCTGAGCGACCTTCTCATCGTCAGACGTGTCGTACAGCTCAGTCACAGTGGCATCAGCGTTGCGCAGAGCACGGAACTTGGCAGTGAGCTCGTTGTGCTCGGTCACAGTGGCGTTGTAGAACTGCACAGCACCATCGATGAAAGCGTTACTCGGCTGCTGCGCAGCCTCAGGCTCGATCGGCTGGCTAGTGGTCTCAGTCATTTCTGTGTGTACTCCTCAGTTATGTGACCGGCCCGTCCGGTGCACCATGCGTCTAGTATGCCATAACCAAGCGCTTAACACAAGCCGGTTAACCAAGATCAACAAAAACAAGCCACCAGACAGCGCCGCGCTAAGTTTCCACTTGCCCGGTTCCCAGACGCACGACAGGGCCTGAGCGGTTAAGCCCAAGCCCTGTCGCGTAAGTCTTATCTGCTGCCGATCGCTAAGAGCGTAACGATCAGTGCGAGTAACAGCCAGCCCATCAGTGCTTCGCCATCAGACAGCCGGTGCACTCGTTCTGCGGCGGCAGCTCGATACCGCTGGCCCAGTCAACAGCCGGCCGCCACGCCCACTGGTGGAAGTACTTAACGCTCTGGTCCGGACGAGTCGCGATCCACCATGCCGTGTAGTTGCCCTGAGGAACCGGGCCGTCGATGTCCAGCCCGTAGTTGCGCTCGCGGAACACGTGACCCTTGCCGTTCAGCTTACCGAACTCCGACCCGCTCACGACTTGTCTCCTGTCTTCTCGTCAACTGCAATCTGCTGCTCAACCTTGAGCACGGCCTTAACCAGAGTCGTCATCTCCTTGTCCCTGTCGCGGTTGCTAACGCGAACCAGGATAAGCGTGACGATAACCAGCGCGAAGTTGCTGAGGATGATAAGCCACTCACTAGTGTGGTCGACGATCTCGCTACCGATAGTGGTGGCGATAAGCGCGGCCTTCATCGCGCCAGCTCTGACAAGTCAGCAGCCACGTACTCGATCAGGTCCGGGTGCGCGACGAGGATGTCATTGATAAGCGCGAGGTCATACTCCGTAGTACCGGGCGCGTACACATCCGCGATGTCGTCGAGGTTAGTCATGGGCTCCTCCTCCGGTCGGTTGCTTAACTTCTGGCTTAAGCCTACCACATAATCGCGAGTCATGTTGTATGGGTTGCTAAGTCGGGCTCTGTTTCCAATAGTACGGTACTTACTAGAAAAATTTATCTCTAACATGTTATGGTATACCCTTGACACACCCTATATACTTTAACTATGGAAAACCCACTCAAATCTCGGAGGCTCAATCTCAACCTCACACAACGAGATGTTATGGAACTAGCCGAACTCTCTAAATCCGCCATCATTAACGCCGAAGCCGGCCTGCTGTCGCGGCCACCTGAATCCCTGCTCCCAGTCCTTTACTCTGCCTCCACCATTGCCCAAGCCCAGATTGAATACGAATCTTGGCAACACCAACACAGGGCTTACTACGCACCTAACTTCATCGCATGCCTGCCTCCGTTCGCTAACGCTCACTCCGGACCTGGGCGACCCCCAGCTCCCAGTTGGACTAACTGGTTCGAACTCCGTGCTGCTGTCGCGGGGGATGAGACACAGATGCGTTTCTGTAAGATGTTCTGCTTACACCCTCAAGTACTACGCACCTGGGAGACTAACCCCCACAGAGCGCTTAGCGGCATGGTGCGGTATTGCCTGTTGGATGCCGGAGTTAGTGAGGAGGAACTGCGTTATGTTGATCGAAGACTTATTCGCTCTGCCAGAGACTGAAGTCGTTAAGAAGGCTGAAGGTAAAGCCTTCGACGCTGACCTGCAGGCTGTCGTAGCAGCTACGCGCACTGCTTACCAGCTAAACCGGGGGCGGGTGCCTACGGTAGAGCAGATCCACGCTTACTGCGACCGTAGTAAGAAGGTTGTCCAGGACGTAATTCAAAAAGATGAGTTCATGGCCGCGATGGCGCGGTCGGGTATTAACTGGCAGCGTTACAAGGGGCTTAGCGCAGCGCAGAACTACGCTTTGATGATAGTGACTGACGCTAATGACCGGCGGGGGTTCCTGTCGCGGCTTAAAGCGGCGGGGATTACCACAACCCAATGGCGGGGTTGGCTTAAGCAGCCGGTGTTTGCGTCGTGCCTTAAGGAGCTGACCGGTGTAGCGCTACAAGAACATGAGACAGCAGCGAATAATGCGCTAATGAAAAAGGTTGAAGCCGGCGACGTTAATGCGATAAAGTTCTACTACGAAATGACTGGGATCTACAACCCGGCTAAGCAACAAGACCGGGATGTTATGGAAGTCCTCTCGGCTGTGATTGAGATTATCTCGCGGCGGGTTAAGGACCCCGCCACCCAGTTTGCTATTGCAGAAGAACTCCAGGGGCTTATCGGTAAGCGCCCTGTCGCGGGGACAACTATTGTCAGGGAATTAGGGGCTGTCGCGGATGACGCGGACCAATACACCAAAACTTGGGTTAGCAAAACCTACACCGGGGACCTCGGAACCAGTGAGCGTTCAGACGGATCTGAATGACAACTGGGATAAGATTGATACTGTCGCGGGTAATGTTATCTGCACTGAGGTAACTAAGCCTTCTGGCGGTTCGCGGTTTACCGGGCAGCAAATTTTCTGTACCGATAGCACGATCTGGTACATGTGGGATGGCTCTGCTTGGCAGATCCTTAGCATGATTAACGACCAGACTTACGTCCCGGGGCTTAGCGGTGCAACACAAGGTAACGGGACGCTAGACGGCCAGTACCATAAGGCTGGCCGGCATGTCTGGGGGCAAGCTCGCCTGATCTTCGGGTCGACGACGTCGGTCTCTGGGACCATCATCATGGGCATCCCCTTTGCCTCTCTTAATACGCTGCGCGGGCACGTGGGGTCCGGGCTCGCCCTGGACGCTTCAGGAGGCACTGCAGCCTTCAGGGGGGTCGAGGCTGAGCTGGCTTCGACGACCGGTGTTAACTTCATTATTAGCGGGGCCGGCGGGTTAGTTAACGCGACAGCACCATTCACTTGGGCTGTCGGAGACGAACTCCGGTTCGCGTTTAGTTATGAGGCGGCAAGCTAATGGCTGATGAGGTTCTCAAGAACCCGTACGACTTCGGTCAGACGTCTAAGCAGAACGTGGTAGATCCTCGCGTTGTCGCGGAGTTCCACACTAATGCTGACACAGATACTGCTAAGCAAGCACTGCACCACACTCTCGGCTCAGGTAATGCACAAGCTTCGCCAGGGCAGCATAACCATGATGGCACAACTTCGAGGCTCCTGATGGACGGGGTGACTATCACTGGAGCTAAGGGTGGCAATGTAGCGCTCGCTAACCTTCTGGCTGCTCTAGCGCAAGCTATGGGATTTACGGATAACACAACCTAGGAGTTCTTATGAACACGGTTGCTTGGATTCTCTGGCTTATCGCAGCCATCCTGTTTGGTATCGCTTCTGTCGGGTGGTCTGTGCGGCGAGTTAACTTCATCGCGCTTGGACTGTGCCTTGCTTCTGTCGCGGTACTTATTAACGCAGGGGCGCCGGGTCGATAATGCCAGCGCGTAAGAAGGTCGAACTCGGCCCTGATGACATGCTCGGTCAGCTGGCCGCTTCCCTTCGTAAACAAGCGCGCCAGCCTAATATCCTTGGATACGAGCCCCATGATAAACAACTCCAGTTTCACAGCTCTACAGCTAAGAAGCGACTCTACATTGGCGGAAACCGGTCTGGAAAGACTACTGCTGGAGTTGCAGAGGGCATCTGGTACCTTAAAGGAGAACATCCTTACAAGCGAGTCCCCGAACCCCCTGTCGCGGGTCGCGCAATCGGTGTGGATTTACTTCGGGGAGTTCAAGGGATTCTTATTCCCCAATTCAAAAGATGGATCCCTCCATCTCTATTGGTCGATGGCTCATGGTCCAAGTCTTACCATGCGGAGTCTCGAACCCTCACCTTGGCTAATGGGTCCACGCTTGAATTCATGTCGTATGAACAAGACACGGATAAATTTGCTGGTGTTCCTCGACACTTCATTCATTATGACGAAGAACCGCCACAGCATATCTATCAAGAGAATCAAGCACGTCTAATCGACTACGATGGCGACGCCTGGTTTACGCTGACGCCTGTCGAGGGTATGACCTGGATCTACGACTCGCTCTATCTCCCTGGTACTGATGAGAAGTCGGACAGTTCTGTTTTCGTTATCGAAGCAGACATGACCGATAACCCTCATATCGCGGGTACAGGTATTGAAGAGTTCCTTAAGGGTCTGAGTAAGGATGAGCGGGACGCACGACAGAGCGGTAAGTTCGTTCAGCTCGGTGGCCTAGTCTTCAAGAGTTTTAACGCTAACGTTAATTCGTTCAAGTGCGACGCTACTGTTCCGCCTAAGTCGTGGCTCTGGTATGCATCTATGGATCACGGGTATAACAACCCGACAGCTTGGTTGTGGCACGCCGTTTCACCTAGCGGTGACGTAATTACGTTTGCTGAGCATTACCAAAATGAAATGGTAGTGGCTGATCATGCTAAGGTGTTCCATAAACTTAACCAACAGTTTGGAAAGTTGCCGGATATTATCGTTGGTGATCCCGCTATCGAACAACGACAGGGTGTTACAGGTAGCTCCATTCGTAACGAATACGCACAACACGGCGTGTACATCATGCCGGGAAATAACGATGTGTTGTCCGGGGTCAACCAAATGCACGACTACATGAAGATTAACTCTGTAACTGGTAAACCGTTCTGGCAGATTACTGAGAACTGTCCCAATCTTCTCCGGGAGCTGTCGCGGTTGCGTTGGAAGACATGGGCTGGCCGCAGAGCACAATTTGAGAATAACAAGTTTGATCAGATCCATAAGAAGGACGATCATGCTTTTGACAGCGCTCGTTACTTCTTCACGTGTCTACCTAGCCTTAAGCCTACGCTCGAAGCACAGGAAGAATTAAAGCTGGACAGATCCGGTACCATTAGATACGACGAAGCACTAATTCAACAGACGCGCGGTCGTGCATCGCGTAGTCAGGGTTGGCATGCTCCTTCGCCCGATCCCTGGCAGATTGTAGATAGTTCCCTACACTCTCTGGAGTATGACTAATGGCTGACGAGAAGGTTCCGCTGTTTATGGGTACCCACCCGCTTGGTAATCGGCCCGGCGGCCCGTATCTCGATGACCTTCAGCTGCGCGAGGCTGAGACTCGGCGCGCTATGGTTGAGGGCCGCGAGCCGGATTACTCGGCTGAGTCGCTGGCTGCCGGTAGCCCGGCCGTTCCGATGGTTCCGGCTGCTGTTATCATCGACGCTAGTCCGATGTCTGGTGTTACTTCTAGCGCTGTGGTTAACGCTATTACTGACGCTGCTCTTGACGATTCTAACGATGAGGTTGTTCCTGTCGCGGTAGTTGACTCTTACGGCGATAACACTACGTTGGAGGAGGGTCAGCAGGCGGGTCTTGCTAACCCGAGCGACGCTTCTGCTAATAACGCTACTGTCGACGGTGCTGAGCCTGAGGTTCCTGTTGTCGACCCGGCTACTAACGAGCCGACGGAGCCTAAGGTTGACGGCGACTCGGATAACGTCGAGCGCCCGGATGAGCCTACTGAGGTTACCGACGAGGCTACTTCGGTCGAGACGCCTAGCACTCCGACTGTTACCCCTGCGCCCACCTTTACGGATTCTGAGGTTCAGTAATGGGTGAAGTTAATACCGACCTGCATGGTGAGGATGCTCAGTCTAAGTTTAGAGTCTTAGACCGTCCGCAGGCTTTGCCGGGTTCGTGTCTTAGCTGTGGTGCTGTTAATCGTCCAGTGGTGGACTTCGGCGTATCCGCGGACTTTGAGCATCTCGGTTACGGCGTTGTTTACCTCTGCACGGACTGTGTTGTTCAGGCTTATATGCGTATGCAGGATAGTGGACACGTTAAGCCTGATCTTGCCCCTGTCGCGGAAGACGCTAACAGGGATGAAGACTTGGTTCCCTTTGAGTGGATGCTCGATGTCGTCACTAATGCTGTACACCATGCTTACGATAATCGCCGCGCTCTCATTTCTGATTGGAATTATGCAAGCGCTGCAAACGAAGTCTCAGAACAAGAACGCGGAGATTTGGGCACTGCAAGCGGAACTAATGGCAGCAGCGAATCAGAGACAGTCGGAACAGATTCAACTGATGACGGAACTACTGTCGGCGAAGGGTCCGATGGAGTTCTCAACAATTCACCTCGCAACGTCCTCTCCTTCGACCTCGACCTCTTTGGAGCAGGATCATAGCGATGAGCATGAATACGAATTGTGGTTACAACGTGAGGGGAGGTTAGGACGTGACACAACCGACGATGAGTTCCAACGGACAGAGGCCAATGTCTTCACCGACCTTGGAATCCCTCACGGCTACCAGAACGACCAAACTTAATAACGATAAGCTCGGACAGTGGGTATACGAACAGTATACTCAGATGAAGGCTGCGCGGACTAAGCAGCAGATGCTGTGGTACGTTAACATTGCCTTCTACAAGGGAAATCAGTTCGTTGAGTTTTTGCCGAAGTATATTAATAAGCTTTACGTTCCTCCTGCTCCTCCGTACCGCGTTCGCCAGGTTACTAATAAGATTCGTCCTATTATTAGGACCGAATACGCTCGAATTACTTCGCAGAAGCCTAGCGCGTCGGTAATTCCAGCATCCAGTAGTGATGAAGACATGTTTGCGGCTTACGCTGGTGAGCAGGTATGGGAGAGTATTTCACACGATTCGCATCTTCAGCGTGAGTTTGGTAAGCAGACGTTTTGGATGCTACTTACGGGTACGGGTTTTATCAAGACTTACTGGGACCAAAACGCATCATACGGTTCGGGTGACACTGCACTGCAAGGTAATATTTGTTACGGTGCAGTTACCCCGTTCCATCTCTTTGTACCGGACCTGCGCGAGCAAGACCTGCAGTGCCAGCCCTTCGTACTTCAAGCCATGACTAAGCCCGTTGAATGGGTTAAGCAAAAGTACGGAATTGATAATATTGTTGCAGACGTAGTTGCACAGGATGAGCTTATGAACGATGCTTATCTTAGCGCACCTACGTCTACTAATGATGCGGCTCCTGACCAGGTACTTATCCTGGAGATGTGGGCTAAGGCTGGTGCTAGCTCGGACATTACTGAAGATGTTGTTCTGACTGTTGTTAACGGCACTGTCGTTAGTCAAAGCGGCTTCTATGGTCATGGTGAATATCCGTACACTAAGTTTGAGCACATTCCGTCAGGTATGTTTTATGCTGACGCTGTTATTGCAGACCTGATTCCGCTTCAGCGAGAGTACAACAGAACTAAGTCGCAGATCATCGAGGGCAAGAACCGCATGGCTAAGCCGCAACTGCGGGCGCCTAAAGGTTCGATTGACCCGACTAAGGTAACTTCTGAGCCTGGTCTTGTTATCGAATACATGCCGGGTCTGCCGCCGCCGGAGCCGATGCCGCTTCAATCTATTCCGCCGTATGTTATTCAAGAGCTGGATAGGCTCAATGGTGACATGGAGGATATCAGCGGTCAGCACCAGGTGTCGCGGGGCGATGCGCCTCCGGGTGTTACTGCCGCGACAGCAATTAGCTTCCTTCAAGAGAAGGATGATTCCCTGCTTACGCACACGTACACGAGTGTGGAGCAGGGAATGGAGCAGATTGCGCGACAGACGCTTATGCTAGTCGGTCAGTACTGGGACCAAGAGCATCTAGTTAAGGTTGTCGGTGACGACGGCTACTTCGACGCTATGATGCTTCAAGGTGCCGATCTTAAGGACAACTATGATATCCGTATGGAAGGTGGCAGTTCACTGCCGACCTCGAAGGCTGCTAAGCAAGCCTTCATTATGGATATGATGAAGATGGGCTTTATCGATCCGAATCAGGGTCTTAAGCTTCTCGACATCGGTGGTGTCCAACAGCTGTACCAGCGTCTTAAGACGGACGAATCGCAAGCTCAGCGCGAGAACATCCGGCTCAAGAACATTACGCCGGATCAGCTTATGCAGCATCAGCAGGGCTATGAGGCTGCGCAGCAACAAGGCGATGCGTCTACTATGGATCAGCAGACTGGTCAGCCCCTTGAACAGCCCCCTGTCGTAACTGTTAATACGTGGGATAACCACGATGTACATATCACGACGCACAACAACTACCGCAAGTCGCAAGCCTTCGAACTTCTGCCTGACGAAATTAAGGCTGAGTTCGAGAAGCACGTCCAGATGCACTTGTACGCTGTTGGCGAGGCTATGCAGCAGGTACAGATGTTCCAATCTGGAATGGGTGGACAGGTTCCTCCGGACGCTGTACACCAGATGACGGGTGGTACGGATCCGAACGCAGCTAACACGCCACCCGATCCGAACGATCCTAATGCCGCAGCAACTATGCCTGGAGGCTTTAATGGCTGACCTTGACATCGGTGCGGGCGACCGGACCGGCTTCGTCGACAACCGTTTTAATCGCGGTCTGACAGGCGCTACGGTTCTGGCTGAGGAGGCTAACTACTCCTCGATTAGCTCGATGAAGGCCCGCCTTACCGCGCTTAACTCTACTTCGTACTCGACTGCCCGGCTTGCAACTATGACGCAGAACGATATGGTATACGCCCTCCGCGTCGCGTCGGCTGACGCAGCTGGTATCAAGTAACTCCTTGACACTTCCGATAATCTATACACAAAGCGCTAGGGCGAGAGCACAGCGCAGGGGACGGATACAGTATGTCTGAAGGATCTATTGGTAGCGTTGGCGATGCAGTTAACGCCCTAAATAATGCTAATAGTCAGCCGAGTACTGCTGAGTCGACACCCGCTCCGACTCAGCAGCCGAGCACTACCCCGCAGCCTACACAGCAGCCGGGTAATGTTCATCCTGCTTGGCAGCCGGTTCTCGATAAAATTCCCGCCGGTTTTCACGACGTACTCCGTCCCCATCTTCAAGAGTGGGACCGGAACGTACAGCAAGGCTATGAAAGGATACAGTCGCAGTACGCTCCTTATAAGCAGTTTCTGGACGCTAAGGTTGACCCAGGTCAGATTCAGCAGGCTCTCCAGCTTGTTAATCTCCTGAATAGCGATCCAGAATCAGTTTATCGGAGCATGGGCGAGCACTTCGGCTTTGCCCAGGGCGAACAGGGTCCTCCGAATAATGCCGATGAGTTTGACCTCGGCGAGCAGAATGAACAGCAGTTCGACCTCGAAAAAGATCCGCGCTTTCAACAGCTCCAACAGCAGCAAGCGCAGATTAATCAGGCTCTTATGCAGGCGCAACAAGCGCAGGTAGAAAAGCAGGCTGATGCAGATGTCGAACGCTGGCATGCAGCAGGTGAAAAGACTCTCTCGGACGCTGGGATTACCCCGAGCCGGGAAGCTTGGAACATGATTTACGGTGCTGCATTTGCACTTGGACAGGCTACAGGCGACGCTGCTAAGGCGTTCGAGAGTGCTGTCGCGGATTATGTGAACCACTACAAGACTATCCGTGCTATGCCTCTCGCTGGTTCGAGTGCGCCTAACGTTCTGCCCGCAAGTGGTGGTCTTCCCTCGGCTAACGCTAACCGACCTAAGTTGGGATCTAAGGATCTCCGCAATATTGGTGTGGAGATGCTTAACGCGGTTAACCGTCAGAGTTAACGGAGGATTTTACTGTGGGTGCTACCCTTACTACTGTGTCTGCTATTCTGAAGGAGCTGTACGAGGGCTCGCTTCGGGAGCAGCTTAACACTGAGACCGTGGCTATTAAGCGCATCGAGCGCACTTCTGAGGGTGTTAGCTCGGAGGTTGGCGGTAAGTACGTCACCTTCCCGATTCACACTCAGCGTAACCCTGGTATTGGTGCTCGTCTGGAGCTTGACGCCCTGCCTGTCGCCGGTAACCAGGGTACTGCGGCTGCTCGTGTCGGTCTTAAGAACCTGTACGGTCGGCTTCAGATGACTGGTCAGCTGTTCGAACTTGCGTCGAGTAACGCTCAAGCGTTCATGAGTGCTATGGACCTTGAGGTTAATGGCCTCAAGAACGACGTTGTTAAGGATATCAACCGACAAGTTTACGGTAACAACATCGGTGGTATTGCTACTGCTACTGCAGTGCAGACCGCTACTACGCTTACCGTGGCTAACACCATCTGGGCGCAGATCGGTATGGCCGTCGACCAGACGGACTCGACCGGTGTTACGATCAAGGCGTCGAACCGTACGATCACCGCTATTAACTCCGCTACTCCGTCGATCACGATTTCGGGTGCTAACATCACCACCGCTGTTGGTGACCTGTTTACCCGTACGGGATCGAGCACTAAGGAGTGGACGGGCCTGGGTTCGATCGTTCAGAACTTCGGTACGCTGTATAACGTCGACCCGACGATTAACCCCGTCTGGACTTCTGAGGTTGACTCGAACGGTGGCGTTAACCGTGCACTGTCTGAGGGTCTTATGATTCAGATGGTGGACCGTATTCGTACCCGTGGTGGTCAGACTACGCTGATCCTGGCTAACCTCGGCGTTCGGCGTGCTTACTTCAACCTGCTGACTCAGCAGCGTCGGTACAGCAACGTTAAGGAGTTTGAGGGCGGCTTCTCGGGTCTGGCGTTTACCACTGACACCGGTGACGTTCCGATGGTTGCGGATGTCGACTGCCCGCTTAACACCATGTACTTCTTGAACGAGAAGCAGCTCAAGCTCTACCGCGAGGGCGACTGGTCGTTCATGAACCGTGATGGTAACATGTGGCAGCGTGTTGTTGGTTTCGACGCTTATGAGGCTGTGCTGTTCCAGTACTCGGAGCTTGGTACTCACCAGCGTAACTCGCACGGTGTTATCAAGGACATCACCGAGGGCTAATAGTAGCTACCGCACAGGGGCCGAGTCGTTAATTCGGCTCGGCCCCTGTCGCGTATCTGGAGGTATTTGTGTCGTCTTCGCTTATCGATCTTAAGCGTAGTTTCTATGCTACTGCCCTCGGTCTTCTCCCTACGCAGGTGGCGAACATGTCTGTGCAGGACTTGGAAACCAAGTTCTTTACTACTACCGCAGGGCAGTTTGGCAATAATCGGTACGGATTTATCGCTAATAAACTGCCTAAGTGGAACAACGCCCTGTCGCGAGTTCTCGATGGTACTGCTAACGCCAAGATTATGATGATTGGCGACAGTACTTACTTTGGGATCGGCGCGACTAACGCGACTGCGCCGTTTAACGGTAGTCCGTGTACGCGTATGGTACAGCTTATGAACGCTGCTGGCATCCCTGCTCAGCATGGTCTTGTGCCGCCTGGTACGCCTGACACCCGCTGGACCCTGGGTTCTGGCTGGTCTGCGCAGCTTCTTGGCCTCGGGTCACTCGCTTGTTACGGCTCCGGCGGCGTGGTCGCTTCGACGTTCGCTGAGAACCGGTTCGCGTGGGATAAGGCAGACTGCTATTACCTGCAGGGTCCTGGTATCGGTACTGAGACGTTTACCGCGACAGGTGGCTCGGCAGCTACTGCTACTGGTAACAACGCTACTTCGTCTATCCAGAAGGTGACCGCGACAGCAGCTTCTAAGCTTAACACTAACAGCGTTAGCTTTGTACCTACTTCTGGTACGGCGTACTGTGCTGGTATTGAGGTTTACGACAGCACTGCATTTAAGGTGCTGGTTGCTAATGGTGGCATCGGTACCGTCGGTGCTCAACAGCATGCAGCGGCTACCACTACCTGGGGCACTATCCCGTTCCTTAACGCATATCAGCCGAACCTGACGTGCATCGGTGTGGGCATCAACGACCGTGGCAATGGTCGTACTGTGAATCAATATGTCGCTGATATGCAAACTATTATCACCGGTGCCAAGGTGTGGGGCGATGTTATTCTCTGCACTGAGAATCCTTCGCAAAACGCGCCTCAAAGCACGGGTGAGTCTGACTTCAATAACGCTATTCTTAACCTGGCCGCTACTAATGGCCTCGCCGTCTACGATTACTACGGTCGTTGCGGTTCGTGGACTGCCTACAACGCCGCCGGTAACGTCTCTGATGCGCTGCACCCGAACGAATTTGGTTACTGGGACTTCGCTCGTGGACTGGTTCCGGCTCTGATTGGTCTGTAATGGATATTGATTTCACTAATTCGCATGTGTGGGACCCTAACGCAGGTACGTTCCTGTCGCGAGAGCATCAGCGAATCGCAGAAATTATCGCAGATTATGATCCTTATCTGAGTCTCGCTTGGATTCCTCCGCGCGCGCGGGGTCCTGAAGATAAGGAACCGTACGCTGTGGTTCACAGTTTGCCCGGCCAAGAGCCGTATGTTATCTGCCACCTTCGGGAGGATCAGATTAACGAGGGACTTCTCGCTTGGCTGTGGTCTAACGATAACGCGCGAGACGGCCATGATCCGCTTCAGATGCAAGAGAACAAAGAAATTGCTGAGCGGGCATTGGCTATGAAGAAAGAGATGGAACGCCGAGAAGAGCTTATGGATGTCGGTAAGCACATCATCGGTGGCAAGAATTATTACAAGCACAATGGCGTCAAGTATCAATAGGTGGTGAACTGTGCCTCTCGTCCCGGCTACTAAGACCGTTCAGAACGTGATCGACCGTGCTCAGCGGCAGTTCGGTGATGAGTCGGGCGCACAGATCACGCAGTCTGATATTATAGCCTGGATTAACTCCGGGCAAAATGAGATTAATCGACAGAACAGGATCAACAAACTAACTGCGACTATGCCCACTGTCGCGGGAACTAATCAATACACGTTTCCTGCAGTGCCTATTCTCAGTATCGAATACTTGTTCTATAACGGTATGCCTCTGGAATATATGGGCTTCAATGAAGCACAGCAGTATATCGTTAAGGACGATCCGACATTCTCTGCGTCGGGCGCTCCGCAATTTTGGTACGAGTACGGTGTAACTCTCTACGTCTACCCAAATCCGGATACTGTAGGTACACTTCAGCTTAACTACGTGGGCATGTTCGCCGATGTAGATGCGCCTACGGATACGCTCAGTATTCCAGACGCTTATTATGACACGCTGTTGCAGTACGTTCTTCAGCAGGCTTACGAACAAGACGACGATTGGACCGGTAGTAGTCAAAAGGCTGGTCAAGTCGCAGCTTCGCTTGGTAGTCTTGCAGAAGACCGGTCAGGTTATGAGCGGGGGCAGTACAAGACTATCACTATTCTTGATGAGGATTGCTAATGCCTGGCGGTGGGACGGAACTTCGGCTCGGCCCGTTTAAGGGCGGGCTGAACAACGCCTCTGATCCGTCAGCTATTGATGACACCGAACTTGTGATCTGTGATAATTTTGAGTTCGACGTAGATGGTGCACTTACTTCTCGACCGCCTATTGTCGATCTGCTTACGGGTCCTGTTGGCGGTCAGACTGTCGATCTGCTGGGTTATTATGTAGACGCGACAGGGACTCCATATCTGATTGGTAGTACTGATAACGCTGTCTTCTACTTCGGTTCTGGTACGTGGGTAACCATCACGACCGGGTTCCGAGCTAGTGCGATGGTACAGTATAAAGGTCTGGCGTGGATTATTGCCCAGCCGGGATCTGCTAACCCTGGTGGTAGTTGGGTACCTACGTCTTTTGGGGCAGCCGGTACTTTTACTGCTGTCGCGAGCCTTCCTAAGGGCGGTTCTGCGGCTATGTATAAGGAACGGATGTTTATTGCTCCGGGCCCTAAGGCAACTACCAACGAATCACGGCTTTCGTTCTCAGCTCTTGCAGATCCTAATACGTGGAACCCTAGCGATTTTATCGACATTTCCCCTGGCGACGGACAGAAGCTCTTGGATTTGTGGATTCTGTCTGGTAACATCTACCTGTTTAAGAACGATTCGACTTACATCTTCGCTTACGATTCAGCGCCGACTAAGGGTGTTGTCGATCCCGTAAGTTCGACTATCGGTGTGTCTGATACAGGTTGTGTTACTCAGTACGAAAACGTCATCTATGTGTACCACGAAGATTTCTGTTACGAACTGATTAACGGCAATTTCAGCAAGCTGAACGTTAAGGTGCAGTTCAGCCCTAACTTCGGCGGTGGCGTTAGCTATTTTCGTAGTAACTCGCTATCTGTTGTAGGTGACCGACTTGTTGTCCGGTATTTCGACAAGATTTATGTCTTCAACTTCCGAACCCGGACATGGAGCACGTGGACTAGCACTAAATCCTTCGGACGATTTTTTACCGAACCACGTGCATCTAACACCACTGCACTCCCGCGTTACACAGCTGGAAATGCAATCCTCGGTAATCAGCTCACGTATATTTTTCAAGACGGATACGACAGTACAAATACTGAGTCCATCACTTGTACAGCTCAGACTAAGGTCTTCGATTTTGATGCGCCTGGAACCTTCAAGCGACTGTATTGGTGGGGAGTAGACGTTCTGACTACTGGAATTGTAACAGGTATGCTGACGCCAGTTATCTATACGTTCCAGGTCACGTGGGATACGCTCGCTGCTAATTACGACTGGGATGAAATGGCTGCGTTTACCTGGGATCAGCCGGGTAATGTCATCCCAACAGTTAGTGATTCAGCTGATACATCGGGATCATACAGCCGTAAACTGATCAAGTTCTTGAAAGCTATTCGATTCCGTAACATCTTCTTCACTGTTACGCTACAGACTACAGGCAAGTCGACGGACGCACCTGTTAAGCTGTTTACCGTCAGCCCGATCGTTCAGCTTAAAGAGCGCGCTATGAAGCAGGTGAACTAATGCTAGCTGGACAGCGTAGCCCATTTAACCCTTATAGCGTAGGGCGCAAGGTTTACGGTGGTGGCCGGGACTTTCCTACAATGGGCAGGGTAGATCCGCTGGGTTATCGACAGCGCGATATGGAAGAACAAGCTCGTAGAAATGCGATGCTCAAGAAACTGCAAGCTGGGTTCTTGAAGGACTATGGTTCTGCTAACTATCTCCAGGATTTGGGGTCGTAATGGCTAGCCTCCAGAATAAGTTTGACGGTGGTATTTCTGCGCCGCCCCCGGTTAGTAACCCTGGTGGTCGGCCGGCAAGTGATCGTACTCCTAAGGCTTCAAGCCCTAAGCCAAAGCGTCGTAGCAGCTCGGGTGGTAGTTCTTACTCGCGTCCGTCGTACAGCGCGCCTAGCTATTCTGGCGGCGGTGGTGGAGGCGGTGGAGCTAGCAGCAATGCTATGGGAGTAGTGGCCCCTGTCGCGCCGCCTGTCCCTACGGAATCGCAATTTCTGACTGGTGACGACACGTACCAGTCGCAGATTTCGGCGCTTGCTAAGGCTCTGGCTAACTACCGCGCGCAGATGGGCCAGAATCAGACTAACTACAACACCAACTACACTGGTAACGTTAACGACCTGAACACTGCTGAGGGCCGTACTCTTACCGATCTCGATAACGATTACGCTTCTCGCGGTATGTTGGTGTCAGGTCTGTATGGTAAGGCTCGGTCTGATGAGCAGGGCGACTTTAACACTCGTCTCGCCGATCTCGCTAGCCAGAAGCAACAGTACATGCAGGGCCTTGCTAACGATTACTCGAACTTCCAGGATGAGCAGAACCTGTCTAAGCAGAAGGCACAGCAGGATGCTCTTGCCCGACGCTCTGCACAGTATGGAGTCTAAATGGCCGGCCTCGCGCGACAGTTTGAAGGCGGACAGTCTTACAAGCCGCCGCTGCCTGCTCAGTATCAGCAGGATGTAGATCCTAGCCAAGATCCTATGGCACTGCTTCAGAGTATTCTGGGCGGCCAGGACGATACCGATTACGGCGCACTTGCTCAGCAGCAGGTGGGTCCGGCTTTTGACGCCCAGCTCGCTAATCTTGCTCTGCAAGAAAACCAAGCTCGTGCTAACAGCGCTAAGGGTCAGGCTCAGATCGGCTCGATGTACAAGGCGCTGGCCAATGGCATTAAGGCAGATAAGAAGGGTATCGCAAACCAGTACAACGCGACAGCGGGTGATATTACTAATGCTATGAACGATGCCGTTGGCGGTATTCAGGGCATCTATGGTAATAGCCAGCAGCAGTTGTCTGATCTGATGCGTGGCCTTGGTATTCAAGCAGCTGCTCCAGATGTGCTTAAGGGTGGCGCTCAGCAAGAAGCATTGCTGTCCGGTCTGGCTCGGATTAATGGTCAGGCCGGCTTGACCGCGACACATGAGAACAAGGGTGCAGCGCTTACATTCAACGATCAGCAAGCTAATATCGCTGGTCTGACCGGTGCTAATAAGCAGGCTCAGTTGGTCCAGAACCTTAATGACCAGCTTAACCAGTTTGCACAGCAGCGCAATTCGCTTGAAGGTCAGTACCAGCAGCAGCTTGCTCAGACTCAGTACGGCCTACAGGAAGATGCGATTAAGCGTCAACAGGATCTCTACCAGATACTTCAAGATGCAGAGAACCAGTCCAACACGCTGGCTAATTCTCAGGCTACTCAGCAACGCGCTGAGAATGCCCAGGAATACCAGCAGATGGGCCCGTACGAGCGCGGTAACTACAAGGCCGAGCAGCTGTTCGGTAGTGCCGATGCAGCCAAGGAAGCTATGGATATTGTTAACGAGACAGCTACCCGTCTCAATAATGGTATCTACGCGGACCCCGCTCACTTCGTCCGCTCTGTTCTTGCTAACGCGCAGAACAAGGTCGGTAACGGTGGCTGGCCGGCACTTGACCCGAATATGCTTCAAGCCCTTGCTCAATACTATTACGCGAATGGGGGCGTCGGTACTAAGGCCCCGAGTTATAACGACCAGCTCTACGGGAACGGCTAATGGCTACCACTAACTGGTTCGACAGTTACATGAGTCAGCTCAAGGCTGTCGAACTTGCACGATTGACTAATCCTCGATTCAGCGCGACGCCCAACGGTCTCGGACCTGAGGACGCCGCGCTTTCGGTCATGCGTGCAGTTAGCCCGAAGCCTATTAACGTCACTCCTGTCGCGGGCACACCGCAGCCGCAGAAGCACAAGAGTTTTGGCCACAAGCTTCTGGATGTTGCGCTCGCCCCTGTTAAGCTGGCCGGTGAAGCTCTCGATACTTCGCCCGGCCGAGCTGCTCTTGACATCCTGTCGCGGCCTACTTACGCCGAAGCTAATATCCTTAAGGGTGAAGCTGATCGTGATAAGAGCCCGTTTGAAATCCTTATGCACCAGATTAATCCCGTGGATCTCGTTCTCGATCCTAAGGAAACTGGACATGAGATTTCTGATTTCTGGAAGGGCCTGAGCGGCCAGGATAAGACTACTACTTCTGATGTCCTGAAGCAGGAGGGTGTCACCAATCCTGTTGTTCGTGGGATTGGTGGTTTTGTCGGTGACGTAGCTATTGACCCGACTTCGTACCTCGGTGTCGGTGACGTAGTTAAGATCGTCAAGGGTGCATCTAAGTTTAAGACTGTTTCGCAAGTAGCTTCTGACGTTTCTCCGGCTAAGAAGGCTACCGAGATCCTGAATAACGCTCCGGCTGATGACGCAGTTGAACCTATCGTCGCGCAATCACAGGCTGACGCGATTCAAAAGGCTGTGTCGCAGGTTCCTAAGCGTACATTTAACCCTGCTATTAAGCTGCCGGATCTGTTTGAGGATGCACCTGCTGTCGCGGAAGCAGGCACTGACACTGCTAAGGATGTGCATCTCGCTAATTTGCGTGCTATCAAGGCCATGATTCTTCAGAGCCCTGATCACCAGATCGGTCGATACACGTCTAAGCAACTGCTCGACGCGGCTGAGAAGGCTTCGCCTGAGCGACAGAAGCAGATTGACACTCTGTTCAACACTGAGGCTAAGCGGGTTTACCAGACGGGCAAGGGTCTCCCTGGCGCGCCTAAGTTCACTAACGCTGAGGGTAAGGCTGTACCGTTTGGTCTTACGCATCAGCAGTGGGCTAATCTGCTTCAGCACGGTGAGGTTGGTGATTTCGCTAAGCATGGAGATAGTGCTACTGAGAGCTTCTTAAGCAAGCTGCCGATCCACAGCATCGAGGATCTGGATAATGTGTACGTCCGCGACAGCGCGGGCGCACGCATGACTCTGCATAGCTACCTCGATAAACTCGGCGTTAAGATCCGACCGCGCGGCGAGATTAAGATCCCGACTGTTAAGAAGTTCGAGTTTAAGCCGTCGCCGAAGACTGTCTATAGCGCTGTCAAGAAGACTGGCCAGCCTCTTGCTGACTGGGAATCTGCTACTACGAGTGCTGTTGGTAAGAAAGCTGCGGCTTATCTTAAGGCTGCTCCTACGCGCGCAGAGTTCGAGAAGCGTTCACAGGAACTGCTTGCAGCTAAGAAGATCGGTGAAATTGGTAACCTCAAGGATCTAGAGCAGGCTCACGATCTTGGGCTTATCGATAACGGCGATCTGAGTAAGTTATTCGAACAGTTTGGTGTTAAGAGCTTCGACGAGTTGCGGGCAAAAGCTGGAGAGCTTGTCAAGAAGACCGGAAAGCTTCAGCGCTTTAACGCTGCAACTATGCCGGTCGACGATTTTATGGGCGCGACAGGGGAAGACTTAGTTAAACATGCTGCTCCGGAAGTTGAAGAAGCATTTAACGCTGCCCCTGTACTTAACGCTGACCAAATTGCTGACCTTGGACGCGCGCTGCCTTGGGCTATTACTGAGAATCTTGTCGACCCTCAGGACATTAAGAAGTATCCGTTCCTTTCTGGGATTAAGCACGCGAAGCGAACGTCTCAGAAGCTCGGCGAGGGCAAGGCTCGTAATCTCCACGGCTGGCACGGCATCTCTCAGACGGACGTGTTTCGTCAGCTCACGAGGGCAGCATCGGCCCGTTTCAAGCCGCAGGAGGGTCTCAAGGGCCGTGCAGCTTCAGCCGCATGGCGGACGCGCGCTGCGTCCATGTATGACCACGTTATGCCGGAGCTGCGTGCAACGGACTTCGCTCTGCGAAAGGCGGGCGTTAAGATTATCTCGGGCACGGATAACTCCGGGCTCATGTTGTCATTGTCTGACGTTCTCGAATCTTTGCCTCGTCCTGTCGTAGAGAAGTACATGTTTAACCCTCGTACTTCTGTTCTTCCGACTGAACTGCTCGATGCTGCTGACGGACTTGTCCGAGCTTATCTCGGTAAGGTCCCGCTGACCGTAGCTAAGCAAAGCGCTGCTAATGCATTTAAGACTTCGCCTAAGATTGCAAAACTTAAGAATGCGGCTACTGTCGCGGGAGATTTGACTCAGCACCTTGACGATGCGATGGACGAAATTGTCCAACGTGTCCAGCTCAACTATGCCCACTATGGGCTGCAAGCCGGCGAACATGTGCAGTCTATGACTCAGCCGGTTATCGATAATATCGTGCAGAAGTTCGCTGATCCGAATACGTCGATCGGTGAAGCGTTTGGCGACTTCATCACTCGACACGCAGATATCGCTAAGATCGGTCGACAGGTTGGCGCTAACCCGGACGCTTACAAGGCGGCTCGGGATATGGCTGACTCCAAGCTCGCTACTGTTATGCAGCCAGGCGATTTTGCTGGTGCTAAGGCAGCGGGTGAGCTTAAGGATCTGACTACGTTCAAGGCTGCGGGTAAGGCTGCAGCTAAGATCGGAGTTAAGCTCGACCGCGCTCGTGGTGCAGAAGCACTGGATCTCATGCCTGATACTGTGGATCTTGGCGATCGTTACGAATGGCAGCTTGCGGGCAACTTGTTCCGGGGTAACGTACCACTGCTTGACAAGGTTGCTGTACTCAAGGATGCACTTGGTCGTGGTTTTGTTGCATCGTACGGACAGAAAGACTTGCACGAGATCCTTCGTGTTAGCCGCTCTGTAACTCAGCAATTTGCTAAGATGCACCACCAGCTCATGGCTAACTTGGCGGATAGCATTTCACAGATTGCTGGGCCTAATGCGCGAGCGTTCACGCAGGAAGCGTTTAAGCATCTCCAAGCTGGACTTGATGTTAGTGATCCTGATATTAGTGCTATTATGTCTGGACTTAAGTCTAGTATTGGCATCATATTTGGATCTTCTGTAGATAAACTTGGGTCGTTTGCTGAACGTAACGGTGTTTTCGCCGATCATCTTAATGAGATGCTCGATTACTACGGTGTCCCTAAACTGTACCGTTTCGATCCCGACAAGGCTCTTAAGGACCAAACTGACGCTTGGAAAGACTGGAGAGACGTAGAAGACCCTCTGGACCTGCTTGATCGGGTTCACGGGGCGATGCAGCGCGCCTTGGTTGAAGTTACTGTCGGTCGTGATTTCTCTGTTAACTTTGGCAAGGTAGCTAAAGAGCCGGGCTGGGTTAAGATTACTGACGCCCGTGGTGCTTCACGTATTGGCCGTTATATGGACACAGATTTGTATTACCCGCGAGAGATCGCAGAGCAGATTAAGTACGTCGATGACACACTTAAGGGTTCGTTCGCGGGGTTTGCTAACCCGACGACTGCTAAGGTGATTAAGGCATATGACTCGATCATCCACTCCTGGAAGTCTGGCGTCACTATTTATCACCTTGGGCACCACGTCCGTAATCTGGTCGGCGATGTTACTCTCGCAATGTTTGACGGTGCGACAGATCCGCGAGATTACTTCGCCGCTACTCGCATCCTGTCGCGGCGCGGTCATCAGTATCAAGGATGGGATGGTCTTAAGGCCCTGGAGACAGGTACGCCTCTCGCGACAGCTAGCGATGCTGGTCGTAATTTGGTTCGGATCAGCGGGAAGAATGTAGAGCTTACGGACGATGCGCTCTGGCGCCACGCATTCGATCAAGGTATTATTCCAGATTACCGCGCGATCCAAGACCTGGCTTTTAACGAGGGACAGCAGTTTGCGTTCCAGGCTAGTAAGCGGCTTTCGCCGACACGACCATTGGGTGGACGAGGACAAGCACTTGCTGGTGGAATCGCTCAGGCTCGTGACCACTGGGTTAGGCTTGCCCACTTCCGTAATGCGCTTAGAACTGGTGGTGGTTCGAGTCTTGAAGATGCAGTAAATAAGGCAGGCGCTCGTGTTCGTAAGTGGCACCCTGACGGCTCGGATCTTACTAATTTCGAGTCTAAGGTCATGCGCCGGACCTTCATGTTCTACAGCTGGATGCGTAAGTCTATCCCGCTTGTCGTTGAGACGATGGTTATGAAGCCTGGCCGGGCTATGGTATTCCCTAAGGGCATGTATAATTTCGCTCAATCTATGGGAGTTGATCCTGACTCTCTCGGTAATCCGTTCCCCGACGATCAGCTGTTCCCGGAGTTTCTTACTGATCGAATTAGCGGACCGGTATTAGGTCAAGCCGGTGCTTATCTGGGTATCGATCCTGGTGACCCGTTCACTGACACTATGAACCAGTTTGGTGTTAGCGATTCGTACCACCAGGTTGGCGCCTCTCTTAGCCCTGTCGCGAGGATTCCCCTTGAACTCGATACTAATACTAACTTGGGTACTGGCGGCGATATTACTGACAAGAGTGATTACCTGGATTCACAGCTGCCTGGAGTCAGCTACCTGGCTAAAATTACCGGACATTCCGTAACTGGGTTCGGGCAACCGACTCGGGATGTGGATAAGGGATACGTGCAGCCTGGTATGAATAACGCTGCATTGATTAACTTCTTGACCGGTTTGGGGCTTCAGCAGTACAGTAAATCGAACTACATCAGGCGTGCACAGCTTGAGTTGCGAGACAAGATTGAAGGGCAGCGAAATGGCTAATCCGCCAGGCGCAGACTATGACGCTGCCTTGCGTCGTCGTCTGAGTATTATCAATGGGATCGGTGATACCGCGACACAGGCAGCGCAATCTATGCATACTGTGCCGTGGGCTGATAATCCGGTTCGTAGCGCGTACCCGAACACTGTGTCGGCCCAGCCTATGGGATCACCGACGTTGGGAGGTTACGTTAATTCCCCATCGGGACGTGTGTTTCAGTACAACGGGCCAAGACACAATGAAGCAGCTCTGGTCAACTTTGGAAGGCTCCTCCAACAAATGGGGTTTAAGGTAAGTGAGAATTCCCATTTTGGTGGAGTAACACAAGGCGCTCACGTTAAGAACTCAAAGCATTATCTTGACGAAGCTATTGACGTAAACTGGGCTCCCGGTACTTCGCGTGCTGAACAACGCAAGCTCGCAGGTATCGTTCCGCTTGCCAGATACTATGGCTTGAGTGATATCTTTATGCAGCCTGGGCACTATAATCACGCCCACTTTGATTTCTAGGAGGCATGATGGCAGCGCCGTACCAAGACGCTATGCTGCGCCGCCTGGATCTTATTAACCAGATGGGCGATGATGCGCTAACTTACGAACAGCAGGCAGCGGCGCGACAACAGGCAGCTCAGCCACAGTTTAACCAAGCTACACAAGAGATGATGTCGCGAGACCCTGTATTTACACCATCATCCGGTGGTGGTAATACCTTCGCTAACTTCCTGCATGCTATCGCCCAGCGCGAATCTGGCGGTAACTATCACGCTCGTAATGCAGATAGTGGTGCACTCGGTAAGTATCAGATCATGCCTGGTAATGTTGCGGGCTGGTCGCGTGAAGCACTTGGTCACAGTATTACCCCGGAACAGTTCTACGACACTCCAGGATACCAGGACAGGATTGCATCTTACGAGCTTGGTAAGTATTACAGTCAATTTGGTCCAGCAGGCGCAGCAGTTGCCTGGTATGCGGGTCCCGGGACTGCCCGGAGATATGTAGCAGAAAATGGACGAGGTTTTAATGCGCCTCAGGGCAAGTACTCGTCTATTAGTGCTTACGCTCTGGGCATCCTACGAGCTATGGGGCTACGGTGACAAGTGAACACGCCGCTCTGGCTAGTAATCGTCAAAGACCTAGTAGCGATTACGCTAGCCGCGTTCATCATTATCTATCAGACGGTAACCGGCAACGTCAACGGAGAACTTTTAACTTTCGCCGGTTTAATCTTAGGCGTGTCAGGAGTAGCGAACGTCTTATGGGCAAGAGACAAGAAGTCGAACTCCGATGGAGACTCACCGCAGCCGCAACCGCAGGAACACTCTTAGTGTTCGAGATGGTATACATCCTGTGGAAGGGGTTGCATGGCGCCTAGGACTAATACATGGCTCGTCTACGTCGCAGCCTGGGCGACCATCCTCAACATCATCTTGTTTACTCTAGGCTTGTTGTTTACTGCTCATAGTGTAGCAGAGAGTCAGCATAGATGGTGTACTATTACCAGTCTCGCTACAGCGCCTAATCCTGGGGTACCGGCACCGCCTGTCGGTTCTACTACAGATAAGTTTCAAAAGGCGCTTAAGAAATTGAACCGCGATTTTGGATGTGATCGTAAATGAAGCTAGCTGAAGTTCGTAAGGCTGCTGTTGCGGTGTGTGGTGGGATCGCTATGGTCTTGGCGACTGGTCTGGTCCCGGAGCCCTACAAGACCTGGGCCACAGCTGTGCTGGCTGTGGGCACCGCGTTCGGCGTCTACCAGGTCCAGAACGCCAACAAGCCGGCAGCTTGACATAAAGACAGAGGTCCGCCAGTCTGTCCTCATGGATGGTACACTTACCCATTTGGACGATTGGCGGACCTCTGGTGTTTGTGCTTCCGTGCTGGGGCCAGCTATCAGACGTCGTGATCATGAAGCCGTGAAGGCTTTCGATAACCGTATGTTCGACCGTAAGGGCCGTCCCCCGCGACAGGCGCTATTGCTATGTGCTGAATGTCCAGTTCGCCAATTATGTCTAGAAGATGCTATGGCACATGGCGAACAATACGGTATCTGGGGCGGACTCTCAGCTGCTAATCGTGAGCGCCTGTCGCGGGTTAATCACTTCGGCCGGGATGTTGTGCGAAAAGCTGTAGACGAGGGTTGGCTTAATTGGACTAGGCTCCGCGAAGAATCGATGGAGTATTACTGGGCTCGCAGTTGGCAAGCAACTGACGATTCAATTAAGGCCCTGTCGCGGTTCCGTGTTAAGAGATTCGAGTTCCATCTCTAACGCTGTCTTTCTAAGTCCATGATGAATCAACCAGTAACCACCATGGAGGAGAGCACTAATCTGATCTGATACTGCGTGATTAGACGGCATCTTGATACCGACCTGCACTTCAGCTACCTTCAGAATACCTGAGGGCTGGAGAGTAAGGTCGGTATCGATGTTTAAGCCGAACTTACGCATCCACTGTTTAATCATGCCGATACATTGAATAGTCTCGACACGACTTCCAGAGTGTGCCTTAGCTTTGTGACCGAAGATTCGATAGTCTTCGCAGATCACATGCTTAAGCTTAGTGCCGTCTATTTCGTCGAGGAGGGCAGGGAAGTTATCGAATGACGTTTGACCGAACGCGATAACATCCCCACCCTCTCCGAACTTAGCCCACCCGACTCTCTTGCTGCCTGGATCGAAACTCACGTAGCTGGGCAATATTAGTGAACTCACCGCGCATCACCCTAACAGTATCGCAAGGCCACGGATACTGGCACTCGATACAGACTGTTACATCCATATCAAAATTACCAGTCCCAGTATCGATAAGAAAGCCGGCTTGGTGTAGCTGATGAAGCAGCTGCTGGGTCATGGGATTATCTTCGTGCTCCACAGTGTGATGTAGACGCCTAACCAAAGACCTACTAGGGACAGACCCATAAGTACGAAGATCGTCATCATACATTCAAAAAACGTCCTCTTTACAGGGCGCAGCTCGGGTAATGCGGAATCGTCGGATCGCAAGTCGAGACCTGCTGGGACGGTTGGGGCGTCGACGGGGTAGGAGCTGGGGTCCGCGTATCCCACAGGAATACGACCAGCATAAGGCTGGCAAGCAGAGCGAAGCATACGGTCCTCTTATTGCTGTAAGTACTGACAGTAGTCATTTTACTTTTCCTTCTTCCAACCATATGTACATTCGGGATTTAGACATCTATAATAAACAGTAGTACCAAGAGATTTCTGTGCTTTAATTTCTCGGCACCGACATTCGGGGCATTTTAACTTACATTGATATGTCCAAACAGCCCGCACTATTCCTATAATAGTACAACAGCTAAGTACTGTTACTGACCATTTGTCCACTACGAGTGCCACACAATCGTACTAGACGGGTCGGGATCGAGATGTAGTTGCGGTGTTCTATAGGGAGCCGGAGAACTATCCTGTCGCGGAGTGCAGCCACTAACGGTAATCGTAAGGATCATGCAGGCTACAATCGTACGTACACCATTCATATTCCGCAACTCCACATTCTGGGCAAGGTCCGTAAGACGGTCTTACAGTTTCTGGCCTAGGCAGCCTTCGACCAGGCGTGTACGTCGACCTTGAAGTCGACTCCGAAAGATTGTCCGTCCCGTGCCATAACACGTTCCATGACTTCCTTAATGACTGGAGCATAAACCTGCACCTTATCTTCCTGGATCTCGAAGTTAACTGAGTCGTGCACCTGCATAATCATACGGCACTCTGGATTATCGACTTCTTTAAAGAGCCTATGCATAGCCAGCTCTACAATGTCAGCTGCGCCGCCTTGAGTAATAGAGTTAAATGCCTTACGATACTCCGACTTGAATTGGAAGTGTCGACGGCGTCCGTTCCACAACTCAATATACTTATCCCGCTCCGCCATCATCTGAGCAAGCTGAGCGATCTTCTGCAGATTAGGGTATGTCTTATAGAACGTAGTCCTAATCTCCGTTGCTCTTTCCCGCGACACACCGAACACGACCATAAGGCGGTTAATTCCTCCGCCATACATTAGCGTATAGACTAGAACCTTAACTACCTGTCGCGGCATTCCCAGCTGCTGAGACATCTCTGTGAAAATGTCCCGGCCGGAGTTAAAAATTTCTAGGAGTTCTCGCTGCTTGGCGTAAGATGCACCGAGACGGAATTCAAGTTGTGCGTAATCACCTTCAGTGAGTACAAACCCTTCGTTGCCGATGAACGCAGACTTAATGTATTTGTACCACTCTTTGTCAGACTCTCTTGGAATGTTTTGAAGATTCGGATCAGAGCTTGAGAAACGGCCGGTGTCAGTCCGGTGTAGGTGATAGTTAGTCCGTACCCGTCCATCTGGACTGATGTGCCGAAGATAGGCACCGTAACATCCGCTGGTGGCCTTTTGCCATCCTCTGTACTGACCGATGTAATAAGCTGCCGGGTTTTGGAGTCTAGCGAGATATAAATCATAGTCTTCCATTACCTCTTTATCGAACGATGGTCTACCTGTCGAAGTTGTCTTAAGGACCGGGAGTCCCAGCTCATCAATAAGGATCTTCTTAAGGAACAATGGGCTGCCGGGATTACCGCCCAGGATCTCTTTACAATCCTCCATAGCCGATAGGCCAGTTTCATACATCTCAGTGCAGAGACTTGTGTTAACTCGAACGCCACGCTTCTTAATCTGAGTCAGGATCTTAAGAGTCTCCATTTTCTGGAGCCAAACTTCATGAAGATTCTGTTCAGTGAACTTCTCAAGCAATACTTCGCATACGCGGAACGTCAGGTTAGGGTCCCAGCGAGCATATTCCCTAACACCTTCGGACCAAACATCCTTGTAAATCTTCTGCTCTTTCTTACGCTCTCCGAGATACTCGTTCGACAAGGAATCCAGGTCCTTACGTGGTGGCCAGTTTTCGTTAACCATCTGACCCATAACCTGGATATCATAGAACTTGAAGTTAGGGTACTTGAGTAGTTCAATCCCCAGGGTCTCCAGCGCTACGATGTCATACGGTGCGTTCTGAAACGCCATCCACTTACCTTCAGCTGCTCTACGTTCGAGCATCTTTTTCATTTCATGAAGACGCCACGGTTCGTGATTAAATCCGTACGTATGTCTGTAAGGTGAGTAGTCGTCGATAGGTCCCATTGTCGGGTGACGATAAGCAGTACATATACCGTATGCATAATCTCGGCCGTCAAACACATTAAGGCCAGAACCCTCCGTGTCTACGCCGAGAAGGTCACACTTAGCTGCCTGCTCCAAGTACTCCGATAGTGTTAGGGTCCACGTCCCCGACGTTACGTATTCCCAAGAGTTTAGCTGGGGCATTAAACGTCTGTCCCTCTCCCGGCTTATCCGTCAGTGAGAATCTAAGACTGTCTTCTCGTCTTACCCAGATTGGATCAGGCACCTCAGCGTATCGAGACTTGACAGTTCTAACCTCGAATGCCTTAGCTTCGGCACTAGGCTTCCACAAGTTTACGATCCAGTCAGGTTCACCGCTGACATACACATTTCCATAGATATCTGAAAGATCGCGTGGTCGCTTATTAGCATCAGTAGCTTTACGATCGTGATGAACCAAGATAACGTAAGCCCCTGTCGCGGCTCGGAGCTTAGCGAGTCCGGCGAAGAACTTACGAACCGGTTCATCTTTAGTTAAGTCATCTGGGTGTACGCGCTGGAAGCTGTCGATGTAGATACCATCTGGCTTAAACTCATCAATAATACCCCAGAAATAATCCCATCCCGCCCCTGTCGCGAGGTTAATAGCCTGGCCGTGTGCAGCAATAAGGAAGTTACGGTTAAGTAACTCCATTTCTTCCTCTGTGAACTGACCCTTCATGTTCTGGATCAGAAGCCACACACCAGACTCATGCATCTCGAAATGGAAGTACAAAACCTTATGCTTCGCGACAGGGGTCCAGATTAGCAGCGGGCTGCCTAACGCGCAGTTCGCAGCTAATGCCATAGTGAGCTGCGTCTTACCAACACCGGGTGCGCTAACGAACATGCCAAGCCCACCCTGGGGCAGGGTATTCTCAATGATCCATTTAACGTTAAGTTCTCGTGCTGCGAAATCCCGGAACCCGTAGACTACTCGGGTGTCGATCTCTTCTGGGACATTGCTTGCACCGATTCCCAAGAGAGCGCTTGCGAGAGCGTGAGGGTGTCGTTGCTTAGCTCGATTGACAATTTCAACGAGCCGTCGCTTTCGGTCATTTCGGCCTTTATACTTACCCCATTTGTCGTCGCAAAAAATGAGAATGGCGTAAATTTCTTGCTCAGAAAGGCCCAGTTCAGCGCAGTAATAGCCGAGTCGCATAAGGCTAGAGCTGCGTGCTCCATCGGGAATCTCGGATCGCTGCTTACGAAGCAGTGCAAGCTCGTCCGAATCCCATCGGTAAGCTCCGAGTATCGTTGTAATGTCGGGGAGATTATCAGTGTCAATTTCATTACTTATGTATTCCTTCGGCGGCTTAAAGTAATGGAAGTCTGAAACAGCGTATTCGACGTTTTCCTGCGAATACACAATGACACGTACAGGCTTGTCTTTCTTAAAGTTTGACGTTTCGATGGGTCGGAGGACCTGGTTAACGTCCCATCCTGATTTATCAGCGTCAGTGATGTATGTAATGGCCCGATTAGCCGACTCAATGAAAGCAATGTCTTCACAAAATTCCTTAAGCTTCCAATAAGCGTGTTGGTTCGCTGGCCCGCTGCTCTGGACCCTCAGGCTCGGCATCGGCAGGAGAGGCCCTGAGCGGGGATCTGACGGCTCTTGATCATGGACTGAGCCACTGACACCAGAGTCATGATCCACAGGGCTGAGCGAGGCGCCAGGGGCCGGAGAGAGCGTCTCCTGGGGCAGGTCCGACCAGTCGTCTGGAGCTGTGCCGTCGTAGTCGGCCCACAAGACGTGCGAGCCCTTAACGTTCTCTTTAATCGCTTTCGGCTTAGTGAAAATAGCCGGTGCGAAATAGACGTCGTTACCTTCCGCGACAGCACGAAGGGTATAATGAACGACTGTAGTGCGGCCTTCGGGCCACTGCTGATAAACGCGCTTAAATTCCCCAGCAGAATTTTTAGTCGCTAAGCACACATGTCCGGGAGTTTCTCCCCACATGAAATCGTAGAACTCACCCAGCCTTTCAGCAGGTGTCCCGGAGTTGATGTGCATATCACTTCCTTAGGAAATCAGGCAACGCCGCCTTTAACTCCGGGTGCAGAATGTAAAGATAACGGCCTCGCTGTTGTGGTCTCACCCTATCGATGTCCTGACGAAGTACGTCTGTCTTATTGCAACAATCCCAGCACAGTGGCCAGTTAAACGCGAACTCCGGGTGAGAAAAATCTTTAACGAAGACTGCCTTACATTTCATACATCTGTGGAAGCTATGTTCGTTGAACTTCTTACAGCCTTCACAAAGCCAATACCCGCCATGTTCGTACCATACACGACAATGCCATGTGGGGTCACATCTACACAGTAAGGATGACCATTCGGATGGAAGATCCACCAACATACGTTATCCATTCCACTTCTTGCCGTGTGTTGAGGTATGAAAAATAGCTCCCACGTTATCGATGTAATGCGTCACCCATACACCCTTTTCCCAGCGAGTGCATGTATGACTGTAGTCGATACGCTTTTCACGCTTAGGGTATGTGACGTCCCAGCCACAACGATTACAGGTGTAGACCATCTTCCTAGAGAATGGTCGCTTGCGCTTTCTAAAACTCATCTCAACCTTCTTAAAGGACAGGGGCGATTCGGGTCATTTCCGGAAATCACACCCAACTAGCTCAGTGCGATAACCCAAATTCTTACCTAGCTATCAAGGCCCTGTCGCGGTTATTTATCCTGAGTGCAGTAACAGTCTTCGCAGTCACACACTAAGTCGCCACATTCGCGACAGTAGTGACGGCGAATCTTGTCACACTCAGGGCGGTGTTGCCACGGCTTACTCACTAGTAGCAGAGACCTGCTTCATTGCATTAGCCGGGTTATGCTCGGGACAAGCGAACTGATCCAGACGCTTTACCGGGTTACTACGACCGTAAGTATCTTCGCGGAACTCAGGAGAATCCTCAACAACCTGCTCGATCATATAACGAGCACTACCGGGAACGTCAGCTTTGACAGCATGGTTACCCGGATCACACCACATTACCTGGGACATCTTATCTCTCCGATATAGTTCTGTAAGTTCCTTGCTCATGTGATCCATCATCTTATGCATTTCTTGATGGATCGACAGCCAGTCTTTATTAATTGGCATGTTATTACATCTAGAGCACGTTGTGTCGATGCCAAGAAACGCACGCATCTGTGGTGTGTCTAGTGGATCGTGATTTGTAATGACACCCGGGTTCCAACGGTAATGACTCACTGCTGGAAAACGACCTTCCAGACGTCATTCAGGTCATCGAACTCGACAGTAACGTCAGTGATAAGAGTCTCGCCATTAGCACTGTCGTTCACATAAACATTAGCCTGAGGCGGCCAAGCAGCGAGCTTGTTCTGAACCCAAGCATTAGTCTTTGCCATGTTAGCCTCCGAACGGAGAAGCGAAAGCGTTCAGCCCACCCTCAGGCTGATTACGCAGCCGGATGTCGCGGAACTCGATGTTACGGTAGCCACCATTGTTAATCCACGCAGCGAACTGAGCCGAAACTTCGAGACCGAGAACATCCTCCGGCTGGAAGTTAGGCATCTGGTCCTTAGGGATACCGAAACCGCTCATGTACTTGAACAACCGAGTAGCGTTGTTGTTAATTCGCTTGATGTCATTAGGATCAGTAACGTCCTTGATGGACGTGCAACCTTCGGGCAGAGTAACCGGCCTCAAGAAGACAGCTTCCTTCTTGCCGAACTCCGGACCCTCAGTCTCGCAGGTCATCTCAAGCAGCCACTTCTTAGGCTGATCTGCGTCTTTCTGGAACCACTCGGACTTAGTGACCTTGAAGTCGTAGCGGTTATTCGGCTTAATACCGAAGTCCTCGCTAACGTCGTCCATGTCCAACATACCAAACAGATTGTCACTCATCGTCTTCCTCTTCCATCATCATACCGGGCTCGTTAAGAACAATAATCGGTTGTTCCGCGACAGGGGCCGCACCCGTGTTAAGCCATTCTACAATTCGGTCAGCTACCTTATCAGCATCGTCGATAAAAGGCAACCCACCAATTCGAGACTTAGCATGTGCCTTAGAACTCGGGTGACTCTGAATCCTACGGGTATAGTTAACCTGATCTGTACCTACCGGATCGGCCGTAAGTCGACCAACGAAATGAAGTTGATCCTCCATACGTGGCGCGACAGAAAGCGAGTAATCCGGTTTGAAACTACCCTTTTCGATAGCTTCATGACCTACAAGAATCAGATGAACTGGCTGTCGCGTAATAGAGAGCAGATTCTTACGCATCCGGTTCAGCGAGATATTACGATCCGGCCACGTAGGCTCATCTGGATTCTTATTCTCGTTACGTCCCTCAGGGAGACTAGCTCGCGCTGAGGTAACGTTAATTACATCCATCCAGTTAACGGTCGTATGCTCGTCGATAATGATGCAGCCCGTCTTATCCCAGGGATCAACTCGCTCATCCATAGCTTGAGCAATAGCATCGATCTGGGTAATTCCCTGGAACTGATAACGCCGAGTCCTGTCGCGGGTGCCTGGGTGGTTAACCGAAGACACCCAGTTCTCGGCAGTATCGAGATAGACGATGCGCTTATTCGGCGGCGTAATACGCTGAGCAAGTTTCATAGCCCAGACGGTCTTACCAGCACCACCCTTACCGTAAATCAGACCCTTGAAGTTAGGCGAGGTCTCACTCAGGTCGGAAGCAGAAGCCTCAAGGGCTTGGAGAATGTCAGGTCTCATCTATAACCTTCCGCAACGGGCTTTCGCGCTTCTTATAATAGTCTCGTTTCAACACAGCTGCACTATCGCCTCTAAGTTCTACAGCACACACGGATCTGAACTGACAATAATTACACACACTCTTATTTGCCGTTCTGACTACACTTTTTTCCCATTCTGAGAGCGGTTTGGCCTTATCAGCCGCAATCCGCCGCGCGACAGCAAGATATTCTTCAAATGTGCGCCTAATTCGCTGATTTGAGATGTCAACCCTGTCGAATCTAAATTTATCGCTAGTTTTAGGATTTTTGAGTTCTCTGTAACGGAAAAAACCGTAATAACCGGTCGGAACGTGCAAACCTTCGAGTCTGAGCGCCCCTACGTACTTAGGGATCTGCGGAAGCAATCCCATAATCTCTTCCGAGAAGTAATCGTACGTAAACTTCCAGTCGACCGGGAAATAGCTACCAGCCCAGAACAACAAGTCGATTACGTAGATGTACGTGAACTCATCGTCAATCACTACCTGTCGCGGGGCTTCGACTTCGATAATTTTCCAAGTCAGAATCTCCTCGCGCATGTGCTTGAGGAATTCCTCGATCAGAAGTTGCGTAGCACCTACAACCTTAATCTTCTCGGCTGTAGTTTGTTGCATCAACTTCGCATGGAAGTATCTTCGCATGCTGTCGCGGGCTTCATTCCAATTACTAGTGTCCTTAAGGGTCTGGAAGAAAGCAGCTAATCCCTCGTGTCCGATAACACCTCGGAACAGATGAATGTTGTTACCGATCGGCTCAAGCAGCTCACCGTAGGCGTAATAGTGTCGTCGCTCACACAGAAGTCTAGACTCAACTTCTGAGTGACTAACGATCACGCATCCGCCCAGTGCGCTCGCTTAACTTCGACGCCGTCAGCGTCATCGTAAAGGAAGGCGATGATATCGTCTTCGTACTCTTCCTTGATGAACTGCTTAATCTCCTCAGGACCGAAATCTGACGCAAAACCAACAGTCAAATTAACAATGTAATTGTGCATTAGAATCTCCCTGTGAGTTTATCGTACGCTGCGAGAAAATCATCGACCGTAGGGAAAGGTTGCACTGCCCGCGACAGCAAATCCATTAGCACAAGCTGACGCTGCTCGTCTGGCGTGAAGATACCATCCTGGGAGTTTTGCTGGTCCAGATTTACGATGTCGAACTCGGCCATTATCTCTTCCATTCGCTAGCTGCAAGAATGATTTGCTCTGGAGTCGCTTTCGTTTCCGCATCATGTTCGTGGAAAGGTTCTGGACGCTTATCCGGGTCGAGCCGCGAGTTGTAACCTGGGTCATTACGAGCGTGCCAACGGTTGTGACAAAAATGGCAGATGCGATGGACGTTGCCCGGGGCGTTGTTAAGCGTATTTTTATCTGGTCCATGATGCCGATGCTTTGCGGGGTTACCGCCGCAACCAACGATTGGAAACTGGCCTCCCCCGGCACTGCGAAGACCAGCCCACTCACATAACATCCCCGGCGTAATCTTATATTCCACAGCCGCTGCTTTACGGCCTGTAGACTGGGGATCTTTAAGTAACGATGCATCCTTGTATCCTTCTGTTCGCGCTTCGGGTAAGGACTTCGCGACAGGAAGCTTAACGATAACCGGGCCGCTCTTATTACAGCAGCACGGGCTAACGGAACATTCGTAGTGGAGTGCAGCTGCACAAGGCATGCACATAAATTCTCCTAAAATGCAGGCAGGGCCGGTTAGCGGCTGCGTCATTAGGAACTCGGAGCCAACCCGAAGCGACAACTCCGAGATGCCATGTCCTAATTCGCGCTCATCCTAACCGGCCCTGCCAACCCCGGGGCGCTGGGAGAACCTCGGGGGTCTGTAGCTCACGGTTACTGTGGAACCGGCTTCACCGGAGCTGCTAGCTCCAGTGTACCACAGGCTATGAGCTATGCAACCGGGTCGACAGTAGTGAACTGACTGAGAAACTTCTTCGACATCGGCGTGCCAGTTCGCGGAAGCACGTCGTCCAGGGCCTTTCCATCATTGGAAGTCCACAGAGCCCGCTTAGTGCCTGCTGAAGGCGACACGAGCCATTGCTCGTTAGAACCCTCCTCCTGACAGATGAACGAGTCGCTAGTGCCTGTCGCGGCCATGATGTCCTCCGTGCTGGGTGCGATCACTGGGTGTGCTGGCTTCGGCGAAGTGACGTCGTTCAAGGTCATCAGTTCGTTAAGCGAACCGTTGAAGACGTTAGCGTCAGTATCGCCGTTAATTGGATACGTAGATGAGAACTGCCAAAAATCCGGAGACTTACCCCAGACATTCTTAGGCTGAGGTAGCACCGGATTAAAAGTAGTGGGCCAGAGTTGCTTACCCTGATACTTCAGGGGATAACGCGGCAAGATCCAAAAATCGAAATGATCCTTGAGTGGCGCGTAAGCTGAAACGTGCATGTAACCACCACAATACAAGCCGGCGGCCTTATTACTTTGATGCTTAAGCCGATCAGCCCACTGACAAGCCCAAGCCGCAGTATCGGTAGCTGACATCTTAGTTGTCTCAAGGTCGCAGACAAGGTAGTCGCTAGCGCGGTTCGGGTTAACACGATTCAGGAAAGCATCGCAGTCATCGTTCGGATTACTATCCGGGTGCACATACTGATAAGCACCGCGAGTTACTCGACCAGCAAGTCCTGCCCAGTTCTGATGAAACTTACTGTCGTTACTAGTCTCACCTTCAAGGGCCTTGACATAAGCAAAGCTCAAACCGAGCTTCTGGATGACAGTTTTCCAGTCGACGTCACCCTGGTAATGGGAGACATCAATTCCACGTAGCATCATGTTCCTTCCGACAGTTGTCGCAGCACCACGGGGTGTCGCGGAAGGTCATAATCTTATCTTTGTCTTCTACACCGTGAGGACAAGTCACGAAAACCTCCACTATGGCAGAAAGCCTCACTGAGGGTAGAAAGGAGGAGACCCCTCTAAGCTATCTTCTATTCCGTTCTCACGTCGTTATACCAAGCGCTTGGCAAACCCCTAGTAGGTGCGACCACTAGGAAGCGCGTTTACCCGGGACCAACCGGGCTGGGAGCTGAAGGAGCACAGCGACCAAACCAGCTCACGTGCGGTGTAGTTGACCCTAGTGGAGTACGTGCCCGTCGCAGGATTCGAACCTGCACTGCTAGCTAAGTCGTCCGGCCCCGGGTCCTACCGGAACATTGGCTTAGACTAACTGGCTATTTCCATCATAGCTACGGGCTTGACCCCTGTCGCGAAAACGGGGAAGACGCGACAGGGGCGTTAGAGATAGCTGCTATACTAGCCCTCCAGAAGCTATCTCTTACCTGCACTGACTTAGCACGGCTCTTGCCTACTTAGGTTTCGGCTTGTACTTCTCCCAGTGCAGGGGTTCTATCTAATGTAGCGGCTTAGCAGGTAGTGAAACCGCTGTAGCTTCCGACTTTACCGTTCTGACGGAAGAAGTACAGCGACAGGACATAATCGCAAGTGTTCAGGTGTAGATCCATCTGAACAATCACGTTATCGCCGGGCGCAATCTGGATCTGGTTCGGGCCTGGATCGAACGTGTGCCAAGCATCCATCGTCGGCTCGATATTACCGAAGTAGTGGATCGGACCGTTGTTAACCGGCGGCGTAACAGCATCACTGCCATACGAGTTAACATAGAAGGCGTTAGTCACGCCGCTCGTCTCGATAACAGCAACCTTCTCGTAAAACTCACCGAGACCACTGTTACCGTCGAACACGACGCAGACCTGACCCTCAGCTCCGCCGCTAGCGATATTGTAATTCGCACAGCGGTTGAACGAAGCCTGAGCAGAAGCAGCACCCAGCAGAATCGCCGCGACAGATAGACATCCAGCAATCAGACAAGTAATAATCTTACGCATTGTGCTCCTTGAAATAATTAACGGGACCCGTCTCACTCATACGCCTGAGAAATGCTGTCGCGGATTCAACTTGGTTACCGTAAACTTTGCAGTCGTTACAATAATACTGCTCCATTACAGGTGACCAGTCAACGTTGTGATTAACGTGGACCCCAGCGAGTTCTGTGCGACGAATCATAGACCCACAGAACGACCAGTGAAAACCGTCAGCACCTAAGCAGTATGGACAAGCATCTTGATGTCGTGGTGCCCTGGGCATTAGAACAATGTGGCTAGGAAGTTAGTGATCTCGTCCGGAAGTTGATGGCACTGAACCCGAAGCTCATCAAGCGTAGTTCGGATACGGGAGATGTTTGCTTCGATAGAAGCAAGCTCACCACTACTACTTTGAAGCGACAGGATAGCGTTCCAAGCATCGTCGAGAGACTCCATAGGAACAGCAATCTCCTGTCCAGCTGCCTCACAGTGCTCACCAGCACGTTGCAGAGTAGCACGGATATCACTAAGGCTCATGTCAATTCCTCAGCCCTGGAGCCGACGCAGGTACTCGTCCACAAGACCGATAGCACTATGCAGCTCAGCGACAGAATCATCACACGCCCGCTCGGCGTTATCGGCACTAGCCATAGCCGTATTCAGAGTAGCGATATCCTCACTACCGACAGCAAGAGCGATCTGAGCCGCGGCCGTGCCGCAACTTTCCTTAGCTACGTTAAACTCATTGATAGCTGTCTCGAACTTTTCACGCGCTGCAAGCAGTAGAGCAGCCACAGCGCTAATGTCGTCAGACACTTTCCCAGCTTCCCTCGTTGTTGTTGGATAAGGCTTCCCCCGGCCACCTACTTATGTCAGCACCACACCCTGATTATGGATAGACTGATGTGACCGGGGGTCGCCTTGCTGTTTACCTTGGACTCGAACCAAGCCTGCTCGACCGTACGAATCGAGAGTGCTCCCAGCTAACACTAGTAAACAATAAGAGAGGATGTTTTGTATGGCTTTGCGAATACCGCTAAGCCTTTTGTCACTGTTGTACAGCGGTAGCGACAGGGTGACTAAGCCCCGCTACTATCCTCTAAAAACCCGACAGTCGTAGTCAGCGACGCCGAGTAATAATACTGACACCTTGAGTGGTATCAGCGCTTCGGGACTAGGACTCGAACCTAGACAACCGGAACCAAAATCCAGCGGGCTACCATTACCCCATCCCGAATCAAATGACAGTCTAAACCCAAACTACCTGTCGCGGTGCCATCCCTTACCCTATCGGCACAGTTCCCGTATAAATAGTCATGGCCTTAACGCACGTTCTAACGGCTTCTCAGTCTCCCACTACTGTATATCTCAGCTACGCTTTAATTAATCGCTGAGACGTGGTACAGAACGACTCCACCTACTAGATACGAAGACACCATGAGGCTGCCAACTTATCACTGACTGCATTAGTAGAGCCCACCCACTAACCGCCGTACTCTGCACGCTATTTTATTGTCAAGGTACTAGGTCGCTTTTCGGGTTGCTGACCTTGATACATCAAGTGTACCATAGATATTATCTGTGTCAACCCCAATAAGAAAAAACTTTAGTGGGGGATGATCTTCCAGGTAACTTCAATAGTTTCAGGATTCGCAACACCGATAAAATCGGCAATACCCATATCCTCAGCAGCTTCTTGATCGATAGCAAGACAATCTTCATCAGTAATAATTTTGTCAGGTTCGTTCTGGTCGAAGTACGAATTCCTGATAATCGGATACCTAAACCTAGCCGTAATCTCAATGCTTGACATCGTACCACAATCTGAAGTGGTGAACAATTTCGATAGGACCGTCAGGTAACAGAGATTCATAATCCCCGTACTCGAACCATCTAACTAGTGCTGCTATCGCTTGTCGCTCTAGCTCCATTTAACTGCCTCGCTCAATCTCTAGAATCTCGATTGCACGCGCGACAGCATCGAGGTAAGTATCATGCGACTTAACGAAATGCAACATTTCGTGGATCTTACGTTCTGTCGCGGGCGTATCCGGAAACTTAGCAGCAGGCTGAGCCGGTGTAACTTCCTGAATCGAAACACTCACAACGTAATGCATTAAAGGATATCTCCATCTCCCATAGCCTTGCGCATTTCGTCCATTACAGAACTGCCCATCTCCGTGAAACCGCCGACTACGTTAGCCTTATGATCCAGCAGGTTAACGAGCCAGTCATCGATAGTACCAACGATACGGAGGATGTGAACGAACGTCCGCTTAGTCTGACCAATTCGCTTAGTTCGCTTCCAAGCCTGCTCGTTCTTACCGCCGTTCCATTCTTCGTCGAGAACGATAGTCTGCGTACAGTTAGTCAGATCAAGCCCAATTCCACCTGACCTGTAGTTGCACAATACGACATCCCACGTAGTTTCGTTACTCGGATTAGCCTGAGCATCGAACTCAAACTTGATCTGATCTCTAATTTTCTCCGGAGTCGAACTATCATAAACGACAGACTTAACACCAAGCTTAGTTAACCTAGCTTGCAACTCGTGCAGTGGCTTACTGAACTGCGAGAATAGCACGACCTTGTCGCGGAGCGTGAATTCCTCAATCATCTCGCACGCGCGGTCCATCTTAACAGACTCAGTTACTTCTTCCGCGACAGAATAGACCACGTCACCGGTAACCGGATCCTTAAGGGTCAGGCCACCGGGGTAAACATTGGCGACCCGCTTGAGCGTGATAAGCACAATCTCGGCCATCGGCTTAATAGTAACACCCGAGTCGAGGATGATTTGCATGTGCTTAGTCAGCTGAGTGATAATCTTGTACTGCTGTGGGTACTCAAGCGGGTCGATAGTAAGCTCGTGGATCTGAACGTCCTGCTCCGGGAGATCAAGTCCTACGTCGTTCTCATCGCGTGCGATGTACCGGCCGGCCAGCTTAAC
>OBLV0100000084.1_pt1 | contig 40636 bp, 37 predicted proteins | sample 1520071 | NCBI WGS metagenome assembly OBLV01 (sample SAMEA3888446, study PRJEB22518) | metagenome | reverse complement strand
CGATCTGCGGCTGGCCTGGACCTTGGCTGATCTGGCGGGCCGGGACCGGCCGTTGCTCGAGGACGTCTCCGCAGCGATGGGGCTGCGGGACCGGAGCGCGGCATGAGCCCGGGGGAGCGTGAGCTGCGCCGGGCCCGGGCGTACCTCAGCCGGGTTGCCGAGCCGCCGGCTCCGGCGCTGTCCGAGCTGATCGCTGCGGTCGGCCCAGTGCGAGCGGCCCGGCTGGTGGCCTCAGCCGAGGTACCACGCCGGGTGGCCGCCGAGACCGCTGCCCGCCGAGCTGATGATCGAGCCGATACCGACCTGTCAGGGATCGCCGCGATCGGGGGCAGGCTGGTGGTACCCGAGGATGCTGAATGGCCCACCGAGGCGTTCACCTGCTTCAGCACCTCCACCGCCCAGGCGGACGAGCGCTGGCGCGCCCCGGTCGCGCTCTGGGTGCGGGGGACGGGCCGTCTCGACGAGACCGGGGATCGGGCGGTCGCGGTGGTGGGGGCCAGGGCGGCCACCGGGTACGGGGAGCACGTCGCCGCCGAGTTCGGGTACCAGCTCGCCATGGATGGCTTTGCGGTGATCTCCGGGGCGGCGTTCGGTATCGACGGCGCGTCGCATCGGGGCGCGCTGGCTGCCGAAGGCCGGACCGTGGCGGTACAGGCCTGCGGGCTGGATCGTGCTTACCCAGCGGGGCATCACCGGTTACTCGATCGGATCGCCTCGGGGGGTGCGGTGATCAGCGAGTATCCGCCCGGCACCCGACCTGCGCGGCATCGCTTCCTGGTCCGCAACCGGCTGATCGCCGCTCTCGCAGCCGGGACGGTGGTGGTGGAGGCGGGGGTGCGCAGCGGCGCGAGGAACACCGCTGCCGCCGCGGCAGCGCTGGGCCGGGTCGTGATGGCGGTGCCGGGCCCGGTCACCTCGGCGATGTCCGTTGGTTGCCACCAGTTGATGCGCGAGGAGAACGCGGTGCCGGTCACCCGGGCGGAGGAGGTTGTGGAGGCGGTGGGACGCATCGGGGTGGATCTCGCACCGCCGCTGGTCATGCCCACCCGCCCCACCGACGGGTTGAATCCTGAGCTGCTGGCGGTGTACGAGGCCCTGCCCGCCCGGGCGTTCCGGCATCCCGAGCAGCTGGCGCGGGATGCCGGGGTGGCGCTGCACCGGGTCCGCGCCGCGCTGCCGTTGCTGGAGTTGCAGGGCTTGGTGGGATGCGGGACGAGTGGCTGGCACCGAACGTTATCCGGCGTTGGGCGTGGCGGTACTTGACGTAACGCGGGCAGGGGCGCAGCGTCCCGCAGGTGAGCGTGGACCAGCCGGCGCCCGGCTCGCTGCCCGAGCATCTGGCGGCCCACCGGGAGAGTTTCGCTGCTCATCTGCGATCAGTGCGCGGGCTATCGCTGCACACCGTGCGGGCATACTGCGGCGACGTCACCATCTTGCTGCAGTACCTGGCAGATTCGGGTCGGGATCTTGCCGGGCTGGACCTCTCGACGCTGCGTGGCTGGCTGGGTGCGCAGCATCGCAGCGGTCACCAGCGCAGCACGCTCGCCCGGCGGGTGGCAGCGGTCCGTGCCTTCACGGCCTGGGCCACCCGGACCGGCGTGCTGGATAGTGACCCGGGGGTGCGGCTGGTGGCGCCGCGGCTGCGGCGAACCCTGCCGGCGGTGCTGCACCCGGAACAGGCTGCTGCGGCACTGGAGGCCGCGCACCGTGGGACCTGCGAGGCCGATCCGATTGCGCTGCGTGATCACGCCATGGTGGAGCTGCTGTACGCGACCGGGATACGCGTAGCCGAACTCTGCGGTCTTGATCTGGGTGATCTGGATCAGCAGCGACGCCTGGTCCGGGTCCTGGGTAAGGGCGCCAAGGAACGTGCAGTGCCCTACGGGCTGCCAGCGGAACGAGCTCTGCTCCGCTGGGTCGACCAGGGACGCCCAGCGCTCACGCAGGGCCGTTCAGCAGGTGCGTTGTTCCTCGGAGCGCGTGGCGGGCGGGTTGATCCACGGATCGTCCGCACCGTCGTGCACGACACGGTCGGTACGGTGCCAGGCGCGGCCGACATGGGCCCGCACGGCTTGCGGCACAGCGCCGCGACTCACCTGCTGGAGGGGGGCGCAGATCTTCGCACCGTTCAGGAGTTACTCGGTCACGCTACGCTCGCCACCACGCAGCTCTACACGCATGTCACTGTCGAGAGGCTGAAAGCGATCCATGACCGGAGCCACCCCCGTTCCTGAGTATTCCGGGGGTCGTGAGGGCATCCTGACCGCTGCCCACCCCGCTGAGGTTGCGCCGTGCAGCCGGCCCGCCGAAGCCAGGGCCGCGGACGTGGAGTCCGGCATCGTCGCGCTGTGGCAGGCCTATGGGCAAGATCGCGACGCCGCCCTGCGTGATCGCCTGGTTCTGCACTACGCGCCGCTGGTGAAGTATGTGGCCGGCCGGGTCGGGACCGGATTGCCTGCCCACGTAGACATTGCGGATCTGGTGCAGTCGGGCGTGTTCGGCCTGTGGGACGCCATCGACCGGTTCGAGCCCGAGCGCGGTCTGAAGTTCGAGACCTACGCGATGCAGCGGATCCGGGGAGCGATCCTGGACGAGTTGCGGGCGCAGGATTGGGTTCCCCGCTCGGTGCGCAGCCGGGCTCGGGAGGTGGAGCGCGCGCTGGAACGCCTGGAGAGCCGGTTGCAGCGCTCGGCCACCGATGCCGAGGTGGCGGCAGAACTCGACATCACCGTCGATGAACTGCGCGAACTCTATGCTCAGCTACAGCTGACCAGCGTGATTGCGCTGGATGAGCTGATCGCCGTGGGCCGCAGCGGCACCTCCATCGCGGAGACACTGCCCGACGACAGTGTGGAGGAACCCGGGGCGTTCATCGATTCGGTGGAGAGCAGGCGCCTGCTCGCTGAGGCGGTCTCGCAGCTCACCGATCGGGATCGGGTGGTGGTCTCGCTCTACTACTTCGAGAATCTCACCCTCGCCGAGATCGGCCGGGTGCTGGGGGTCACTGAGTCCCGGGTCTGCCAGCTGCACACCAGGGCAGTGCTCCGGCTCCGGAGCAAGATGCTGGAGGCCTCGGCCGGCTGAGGGCTCCGGGTGCCGCCGGGATCAGGCCCGGTGTGCCGGCGGATCCCCGGCAGGAAGCAGGCGCACCCTGGTCAGGGCCAGCCGCAGTGGGTCCAGGTAGACCTGCTCAGGCGCGGGTCCGCGGCGGGCCCCCCAGTGCAGGCACGCCGCGGCGCGGCAACCGGGATGGCCGGGTTCCACGGTGCCCAGCCGTGCACCCCTGGCCACCAGATCACCCGTGGTAACGGTGGGCGACACTGGCTCATAGGTCGTGCGCAGACCTCCTGGATGATCTACCGACACGACGCCATGCCCGGCCACCGTGCCGGCGAAGACGACCGTGCCGGCGCCGGCGGCGAGCACCGCAGTGCCGGCCACAGCGGCGAGATCGACACCGCGATGTCCCGGTCCGTACCGGGATGCCGGAGGGTGGAATGCCCGGACCACCTGGGGGGAGCCGGGCAGCGGCCAGCCGTACCGCGGCTCCGAGCCCCGGGGACGGTGATGGTGCCCGCCAGCAGGGCCGTTGGCAGTAGGGCCAGCTCGCATCAGGCCGAGGGGGATGGACGCGCTGGATGGCGCGGCCGGGCCGCTGGACAGCATCGCCAGGAGCATCATGCAGATCAGGTGCACAGACACGCCGCGAGCCTGCCCGTCCCGCGCCTGGATGCCCAGCGGCGGCATTCGAAGCTGGGGACAGCGCACGGCATGTGGATAACTGTGCGAGGGAGGCCCACCTCAGCTGGGGGTTGGCGGGAGCCACGCCGTACACTACGGGAGCGACTCGTATGCGGGTCGACTTCGCGCGCCAGTGCTGTGCCCTCCGGGGCCTCGGTGTCCGGCGGTCTTCGTCGCGATCATGATCGCCCGGAGTCCGGTCACCGGCCTGGTGCCAGGGCGGCGGTCCACCCCGGTCCGCCGCGACAACCGCATCAGCGTGCCGGTGGAAGCCGGTGCGCCCGACACATCGAGGTGTGCACCGGCTATGGCCGTCGTCACCATGAAGCAGCTGCTCGATTCGGGAGTGCACTTCGGGCACCAGACTCGCCGCTGGAACCCGAAGATGAAGCGCTACATCTTCACCGAGCGCAATGGCATCTACATCATCGACCTGCAACAGACACTGACCTACATCGATCGGGCGTACGAGTTCATCAAGCAGACCGTGGCTCACGGCGGCTCGATTCTGTTCATCGGCACGAAGAAACAAGCCCAGGAAGCGATCTCGCACCACGCGCAGCGGGTGGGCATGCCCTTTGTGAACCACCGCTGGCTCGGCGGTATGCTCACGAATTTCTCCACCGTGCACAAGCGCTTGCAGCGCCTGAAGGAACTCGAGTCCATGGAGCAGACCGGTGGTTTCTCCGGGCTGACCAAGAAAGAGATCCTGATGCGCACCCGGGAGAAAGACAAGCTGGAGAAGACCCTGGGCGGAATCCGGGACATGCAGCGAGTCCCCAGTGCGGTGTGGGTCGTCGACACCAAAAAAGAGCAGATCGCCGTCGGTGAAGCCCGCAAGCTGGGGATTCCGGTGGTGGCCATCCTGGACACCAACTGTGACCCCGACGAGGTCGACTACCCGATCCCGGGTAACGACGACGCCATCCGCTCCGCGGCCCTGCTCACCCGGGTGGTGGCCGATGCCACCGCCGACGGCTTGATGTCGCGAGCCGGGCGTTCCGGCGGAACCGACGGCACCGACAAACCCGAGGCCGGGGTTGGCGTCGACGAGCCGCTGGCCGAATGGGAGCAGGAGCTGATGGTCTCCGGTGCCGGCGCTTCCGGTGCCGCTGCATCCGGCGCCGTGGAGCGGGAGTCCGAACCTCCACATGCCGAGCCACCGCACGCCGAAGCCATGGTCGCCAACAACGGCGTGTCGAAGGTGTAACGCACGCCGTACGCTCTTTATCCCGATCCGATAACGAACTCCAGGACGGTAAAGCAACAATGGCGAATTACTCCGCCGCCGATGTCAAGCGAATCCGGGACCTGACCGGTTCTGGAATGATGGACTGCAAGAAGGCTCTTGAATCCTCCGACGGTGATTTCGACCGCGCAGTCGAGTTGCTGCGGATCAAGGGTGCGAAGGATGTCGGCAAGCGAGCTGAGCGCACGACGGCCAACGGGCTGGTGGCCGCCGAGGACGGCGTGATGATCGAGCTCAACTGCGAGACCGACTTCGTGGCGAAGGGTGCCGATTTCCAGGACCTCGCCAGCAGGATTGTCGCCGAGGGCGTCCGGACCCGGCCTGCGGATGTCACCGCGCTCGCCCAGGCGCCGCTGAACGGCGGCACGGTCGAGGACGCGGTACAGGACGTCTCAGCCAAGATCGGCGAGAAGCTGCAGCTCCGGCGGGTGGTGTCCTTCGACGGCGAGGTCGCGACCTACCTGCACCGCCGGGCGTCGGACCTGCCGCCCGCGGTGGGCGTACTCGTCGAGTATGACGGTGGTTCACTCGAAGCGGCGCGCGCTGCCGCGATGCAGGTGGCGGCCATGAAGCCGCGTTACGTCACTCGGGACGAGGTTCCTGAGGAGGTACTCGTCGACGAGCGGCGCATCGCCGAGGAGACCGCCCGCGAGGAAGGTAAGCCCGAGCAGGCCTTAGGAAAGATCGTCGAAGGCCGTCTCAACGGTTTCTACAAGGACACGGTGCTGCTGGAGCAGTCCTCCGTGCAGGACTCCAAGAAGACGGTCAAGGCGGTTCTGGATGAGGCCGGGGTGACGGTGCGCCGCTTCGCCCGCTTCGAGGTCGGTCAGGCCTGACCCACGATGAACCCCGGCCGCCTGGAGGGTCCCGGATACCGCAGAGTGCTCCTCAAGCTCGGCGGGGAGATGTTCGGTGGCGGCGGGGTCGGGGTGGATCCCGAGGTTGTGAAAGCTGTCGCGCGGCAGATCGCCGACGTGGTCGCCAGCGGGGTCCAGATGGCCGTGGTGATCGGCGGGGGGAACTTCTTCCGTGGCGAGGAGCTCCAGCAGGGCGGCATGGATCGGTCCCGTGCCGACTACATGGGAATGCTCGGCACCGTGATGAACTGCCTCGCCCTGCAGGATTTCCTGGAACGTGAACACAAGATCGACACCCGGGTGCAGACGGCCATCACCATGGGCCAGGTGGCGGAACCCTACATCCCACGCCGGGCCATCCGGCATCTGGAGAAGGGCCGGGTGGTGATCTTCGGTGCTGGGGTGGGGATGCCCTATTTCTCCACCGACACGACGGGGGCCCAGCGCGCCCTGGAGATCGGCTGCGAGGTCTTGCTGATGGGCAAGGCGGTGGATGGGGTCTACACCGCCGATCCCAAGACCGATCCCACGGCGACGATGTTTACCCACATCACCCACCGGGAAGTGCTTGAGCGCGGGCTCAAAGTGGCGGATGCCACCGCTTTCAGCTTGTGCATGGACAACAAGCTGCCGATCATCGTGTTCAACCTGCTTACCGAGGGCAATATCGCCCGTGCGGTACGTGGTGAACCCATCGGGACCCTGGTTAGCTCTACAGCATCAGGTTAGGACAAGGAGCAGCCGTGATCGACGAGACTCTCTTCGACGCCGAGGAGAAGATGGAGAAGGCTGTGTCGGTGGCCAAGGAGGATCTCGCCACCGTGCGCACCGGTCGTGCCAACCCGGCGATGTTCTCCAAGATCGTCGTGGACTACTACGGCGCGGCCACCCCCTTGATTCAGCTGGCCAGCGTGACGGTCCCGGAGGCCCGGATGGCGGTGATCAAGCCATACGATCCCAGCCAGCTGCGACCGATGGAGAAAGCGATCCGGGACTCGGATCTCGGTGTCAATCCCACCAACGACGGTCTGATCATCCGTGTCGTCATCCCGCACCTGTCCGAGGAACGCCGCCGCGACCTGGTCAAGGTGGCGCATACCAAGGGTGAAGACGCCAGAGTGGCCATCCGAAACATCCGTCGTAAGGCCAAGGAGCAGCTCGGCCGTATCGGCCGTGATGGTGAGGCCGGCGAGGATGACGTGACCCGAGCGGAGAAGGAGCTTGAGGCCGTCACCCACCGGTATGTCGCGCAGGTCGACGAGCTCGTCAAGCACAAGGAATCCGAACTGCTCGAGGTCTGAGTGTCTTCCCCCGGCCGGCCTGAGCGCCCTCTCTCCGTTACGCAACCGGCCGAGGCTCCTCCGCGCACCCCACGGGCCGGCCGGAATCTGTGGGCCGCGATCGGCGTGGGCTTGCTGATGGGCGCGGTAATACTGCTGGCACTGTTCACTGTGCGCCAGCTGTTCATCGGGGTCGTCGCCGTTGCGGTGGCGGTGTCCAGCTGGGAACTGTCCAGGGTCCTGCGCCGGGGCGGTGTCCGGGTCTCGCTGCCACCGGTACTGGTCGGTGGCCAGGCCATGGTGTGGTTGGCCTGGCCGTTCGGCCGGGACGGGATACTCGTCGCATTCGTGATCACGGCACTCACCTGCCTGGTGTGGCGTTTCCCGAAGGGTGCCGCGGGCTATGTCCGGGACGTGAGCGCATCCGTGTTCAGCGCGGCCTACGTGGCCGGATTCGCCGCTTTCGCCACTTTGCTGGTGGTTCCGGAGGATGGGGCGGCGCGGGCGTCGTGCCTGATGCTCGCCGGGGTGGCCTCAGATGTGGGGGGATATGCCGCGGGGGTGCTGGGCGGGCGGCACCTGATGGCCCCCTCGATCAGCCCGAAGAAGTCCTGGGAGGGCTTCGTCGGATCGATGGTGTTCGGCATCGTCGCGGGTGCCCTTTCGATGGTCTTCCTACTGGGTGGGCGGCTGTGGCAGGGGGTGCTGTTCGGCGCGGCGATCGTGCTCACCGCGACCGGGGGGGACCTGGTCGAGTCACTGATCAAACGTGATCTCGGGGTGAAGGACATGGGAAGCGTGCTGCCCGGTCACGGCGGGCTGATGGACCGGCTCGACTCCCTGCTGCCCTCAGCCGTGGTGTCCTGGTTGCTGCTGAGCCTGTTCGTCCCGATTGGCTAGCGGAACCCGGAATTCACGAGGAGAGGTGTCCCGCCTCGTCGGCGATGCACCTGATCGGTTCCGGGATCCGCGCGGCTGGGTCGACCAGCGCGAAGCCGGCCCCGCAAGGGTCGGCGACCCGCGCGATCCGGCCCAGTTCGGTGTCGTAGGGGAAGACGTCCACCCGCCCGCCCAACTCGATCACCCGGTTGACCATCGCGTCGGTGCCGACCTCTGGGTGAACGGTGAAATGCGGCAACCAGTGGGAGGCCACGCCACTGGCCCAGTCCTCCTTCATCTGTATCCGGGCCAGCATCGTCGACCCGCCACGGGACCAGGAGGTGTAGTCCACATTCTGGCCATCACCTATCTGATCCTGCTGGTAGCCGAACAGGTTGGCGTAGAACTGGTCGGCCGTGGCGCCGTCCCAGGTGTTCAACTCCGCCCAGATCAGTGCCCCGGGGTCGGCAGTGTGGAACGGCCATGGTGGGCCAGGCTCCCAGAAACCGATCACCCCGCCGGTCGGGTCGGCTCCGATCATCACGCTGGTCTGTGCCCCGGCATCCGCCGGTCCGTAGAGCAGCTGCCCACCCCACCCGGTGAGTAGCTCAGCGGTATGCATGATGTTGGCGCTCGCAAGGTAGAGCCGCCACGCCACAGGCTGCCCTTCCTGCACCGCAACACCGGACAGGCCGGCGACCGGCTGGCCGTTGCACAGGGCGGTGGTGTAGTGCCCGCGGTCGGGGTCCGGATCGATGTGATAGGTCCAGCCGAACAACCCGGCGTAGAAGTCCCGGCTGCGGGCCGGATCGGTGCTGGACGCGTCGATCCAGCAGACCAACCCGGGGGAGAACGATGTGCTCTCGGTCACCCACCGACAGTATTCGATGCGGGCTGGTCTGGCGACGGCGGGCACAATGGATCGGTGGCAGAACCGGGCGTGCTGGCCAGCCCCAACATCTGGAACTGGCCCGAGGTCTACGAGCGGGAGAACCAGGCAGTCGACTCCGATGGGACGCTGTGGGCCACGCTGTCCGACCGCGCCGGCTGGGCCGGCGCCGATGTCCTCGACATCGGTTGCGGGGACGGCTTCCACCTGCCCCGCTTCGCCGAGCGGGCCCGAACGGTGGTCGGTGTGGAGCCGCACCGCCCGCTGGTGGTCCGCGCGCGGCAGCGGGTCCGTGAACTGTCCAACGTCCAGGTCCTGGCCGGGCGTGCTCAGCGGCTGCCGCTGCCCGACGGCAGCGTCGATCTGGCGCATGCCCGCGTCGCCTACTTCTTCGGCCCTGGTTGCGAACGCGGCCTGGCCGAGGCCCGCCGGGTGCTGCGCCCCGGCGGGACAATGGCGGTCATCGATCTGGACGGTACCCACGCCCCCTACGGTCACTGGTTGTGCGCCGCGGCGCCCCGTTACCGGCCTGCGGAGGTGGAGGCCTTCTTCGCCGCTCAGGGTTTCGACTGCCGCCGGGTGGACACCGTGTGGCGGTTCCGGGAACGTGATGATCTGGAGGCTGCGCTGCGCATCGAGTTCACCCCGGAGGTGGCGGCGCGGGCCATCGCCCAGACGCCGGGACTGACCGTCCCGGTCCGCTACCGTCTGCACCTGCGTCACGTTCCCCTGACCGGCCTGGACGAACTGAGATGACCGTGCTGCCCCTGACCTTCGAGGCCCCGCGCCGGGGTATGCCGCCGCCGCATCTCGCCGACCTCGACCGGGACCAGCGCCGGGCCGTGGTGACCGAGCTAGGGGAGCCCGCCTATCGCGCCGACCAGCTGGCCAGGCATTACTTCACCCGGTTGGCGACCGACCTGGCGGGGATGACCGATCTGCCGGCAGCGTCTCGGGACCGGCTCGGCGCCGCGCTGCTACCGCATCTCGCGACCCCGGTACGGCACATCAGCTGTGACCGCGGCACGACCCGCAAAACGCTGTGGCAGGCCGGGGACGGGGCCCGCACGGAAAGCGTGCTGATGCGCTACCCGGACCGGGCCACGGTGTGCATCTCCAGCCAGGCGGGATGCGGGATGGCCTGCCCGTTCTGCGCTACCGGGCAGGGCGGCCTGACGCGCAACCTGTCCGCCGCGGAGATCGTCGACCAGGTGCGGGCAGCTGCGGCCGCGCTGCGCGGGGGCGAAGTCGCCGGCGGCCCCGGCCGGCTGTCCAACGTCGTGTTCATGGGCATGGGCGAGCCGCTGGCCAACTACCAGCGGGTGGTCACCGCGCTGCGCCGGATCACCGATCCTGCACCGGATGGGTTGGGTCTGGCCCAGCGTTCGGTGACGGTGTCCACCGTGGGCCTGGTACCGGCAATCCGGCGGCTGGCCGCCGAAGGGCTGCAGGTCACGCTCGCGGTGTCCTTGCACACTCCGGACGACGAGCTGCGGGACACCCTCGTCCCGGTGAACCGCCGGTGGCCTGTGGCCGAGGTGCTCGGCGCGGCGCGGCACTACGCCGACACCACCGGGCGCCGGGTGTCCATCGAGTACGCGCTGATCCGGGAGGTCAACGACCAGCCATGGCGGGCGGAGCTGCTCGGCCGGTTGCTGCGCGAGCGCCTGGGATCCCTGGTACACGTGAACCTCATCCCGCTCAACCCCACCCCGGGCAGCCAGTGGGATGCCAGCCCCCGGCCCGTGCAGGAGGAGTTCGTGGCGCGGGTCCGCGCTGCCGGGGTGGCCTGCACCGTGCGGGATACCCGTGGCCGTGAGATCGCCGCAGCCTGCGGCCAGCTGGCAGCGGCCCCATGATGGAGCGCCGGGCTTCGCCGGGCCGGCGCAGTCAAGACACAAGACCTACAGCCCGGTGACTGGAGAAGCTGAGAATGACCGATACAGACGTGGTACGGAAGTGTTTCGAGAGCTACCTCGCCCAGGACCGCGGTGCCGCGGAGTCGCTGATCGCCGGCGATTTCGTGTTCACGAGTCCACAGGACGACCACATCGATAGGGCAACATTCTTCGAGCGCTGTTTTCCCACCGCTGGACGAGTCCGAACCCAAGAGTTACTCTACGTCGTTCCCAGCGATGGCGACGATGTCTTCGTGATGTACGAGTACGAGTTACTCACCGGCGAACGGCATCGCAACGTCGAAGTGCTTACGGTGCACGACAGTAAGGTCGTCGAGGCTCAGGTCTTCTTCGGCGGTAACTACTCGGTTGTTTAGCTTCAACCGGCAGATGCGCAGATGAATGAGGGCCAGCTCACGGCCTTTACCTCCCATCGCAAGCCGGTCTGGCGCCCCGGCTGGCCAGCGGACTGGATCGACTGGCCCGACTTCGGCACCCCGCGCGACGGCGTGACAGTCGCCGCAGACTACCGACCACGAGCCGTCGAAACCCGCGGCCAACGACGCTGGATCACCTGGTTCACCACACACCACCGTTGAGTGCGTGCCGGGGCCCGCGGGCACACATCGGGAGTGAGCGCGCCCGGATGCGCACCGCGACGGAATACTCGGGCTGTGGGCTGGTCGCCGGATCGAGACGCGCTGCGCGGTCGCGTTGCCGTCGTTGCGGGGGCGACCCGTGGTGCCGGGCGTGGAATCGCTGCTGCCCTGGGGGAAGCTGGTGCCACCGTCGTGTGCACCGGCCGCAGTAGCCGGGCACGACCGATCCGGTCCGACTACAGCCGTGCCGAGACGATCGAAGAGACCGCCGAGCTCGTTACGCAACTCGGCGGCACCGGTATCGCGGTCGCGATCGACCATCTCGAATCCGGGCAGGTGAAACGACTGGCCGAACAGATCCGCACCGACCACGGCCACATCGACGTGCTCGTCAACGACATCTGGGGCGGGGAACTGCTGAAAGGCGGTCCCGCTGAGTGGAACACCCCCATCTGGGATCACGATATCGACAACGGTCTCCGGATACTCCGGCTCGCCATCGACACTCACCTCATCACGTCCCATCACCTCCTCCCACTCCTCATCGGCGCGCCCGGCGGCCTGCTCGTCGAGGTGACCGATGGCACCGCCGACTACAACGCATCGCGATACCGGATCTCCGTGTTCTACGACCTGGCCAAGGTCGCCGTGAACCGGCTCGCCTTCTCCCAGGGGCACGAACTGGAATCGCATGGCGCAACCGCGGTCGCCATCACACCTGGATGGCTGCGCTCGGAGATGATGCTCGAGAACTTCGGCGTCTCCGAAGAGAACTGGCGCGAGGCCCTCGATCCGATCACCGGTGACAGCCACACCTCCGCCCCCGCAGACTTCGCGTTGTCCGAGTCGCCTCGATATGTCGGGCGCGCCGTTGTCGCGTTGGCATCGGACCCCGGCCGGGTCAGATGGAACCAGAAGTCGGTCAACTCCGGTCAACTCGCTGCCGAATATGGATTCACCGACCTCGACGGCTCCCAGCCCGACATATGGCGATTCATCGAGGAAATCCGCGAACCCGGGCTCGACGGGAATCCCGACGACTACCGGTAGTCCCGTGCGCCGAAGGTGAGGAGATAGCACTAGCGCGCTACCGTGGGGTTATGGGACAAGCACAACTGACGGTGGTCCCCCCACTGGTAGGCCTCGCGGCCGCGGTGGCCCACGACATAGCGCTGGATGCGCAGCTACTCGCCGTCGACCAGGACCCCAGCCACTCACCGACCGTGGCGGGCGTGGTGGCGGCGCAGGAACCCGCGGCGGGTAGCCAGGTCGCCGCCGGCTATCGGGTTCGGATCTGGGTTCAGACCGACCCCGGTGAGGATGGTGGCGGAGGTGGTGGTGGCCTGCCAGAGCCGAGCGGACCGCCACCGCTGACTCCGGATGCGGCAGGCACACACTGAGGCATGGACACCGCGAGCCTGCGCCGGATGCAGGCGCCTCTGAAAGAGCGATATCGATCGGATCCCGCCACGGCGTGCGCACCGCTGACGGCGCGCGGCGATTACCGTGACGGCGGAATCACGTGCACCGTGGAGGGGTGGGCAGGTCCGGTGCGGGCGGGGTTGCACACCGCCACCGGCGGCGATGGAAACGACGCGTGTTCTGGCGACATGCTGCTGGAGGCGTTGCTGGCCTGCGCAGGAGTGACCCTACGCAGCGTGGCGACGGCGATGGGGCTGACCTTGCGCTCGGCGAGGCTGCGCGCGGATGGCCTGTTCGATGCCCGCGGCACACTCGGGGTGGACCGTCAGGTTCCGGTGGGTATCCAGGATGTCGTGATAACGGTGGAGGTCGACAGTGACGCCGACGACGCGTCCTTGGAGCGGTTAGCCCGTTCAACGGAGCGATACTGCGTGGTCGGCCAGAGTCTCCGCGAGAATGCGCGGTTCATCGTGCGGCGCGTCCCAGGCTCAGAATCCGCTGATCCATGGTAGGAGTGCCGGCTCGACGTAGCGGGCGAATCGCTGGTAACCGGATGTCGAGGGGTGAGTTCCCGCGCGGCCGTCATGAGATGGTGCGCACCTGGGAGGCACACTGGCAGGGTGCACCTTCCTGTGATGCCGCCTGTCGCGCCGATGCTGGCCAAACCCGGCACTGCCATCCCAGCCGGCCACCTCTACGAACCGAAGTGGGACGGCTTCCGGTCGATCATCTTCCGGGACGGTGACGAGGTTGAGATCGGCAGTCGCAACGAGCGCCCGATGACTCGCTACTTCCCCGAGGTCGTAGCTGCGGTCCAGCAGAACTTCCCGCCGCGGGCGGTCATCGACGGCGAGATCGTCATTGCCGATCAGGAGCGCAACACTCTCGATTTCGAGGCTCTGCAACAACGCATCCACCCGGCGGCCAGCCGGGTCACCCTGCTGTCCGAGCAGACCCCGGCCAGCTTCGTGGCCTTCGACCTGCTCGCGCTCGGCGAGGACGACCTCACCCAGCGCCCGATGGTGGAGCGGCGTGCGTCCCTGGAGAGCGCACTGGCCGGCGCACGCGCACCGGTGTACCTCACGCCGGCCACCCAGGATCACGACCGCGCTCATCGCTGGTTCGAGCAGTTCGAGGGCGCCGGGCTCGACGGGTTGATCGTCAAGCGGCTCGATCTGCGCTACCAGCCCGACAAAAGGGTCATGACCAAGATCAAGCATGACCGCACCGCGGACTGCGTCGTCGCCGGTTACCGGGTGCACAAGTCCGGCCCGGACGCCCTCGGCTCGCTGCTGCTGGGGCTCTACGACGATCGGGGCTTCCTGGTCTCGGTGGGGGTCGTCGGGGCATTTCCGATGGCCCGGCGCCGGGAGCTGCTCGCCGAGCTGCAGCCGCTGGTCACCACGTTCGACGACCATCCCTGGGCATGGGCGCGGCAGGAGGAGGGGGAGCGCACCCCGCGCAAATCCGAGACCAGCCGCTGGAACGCCGGCAAGGACCTGTCCTTCGTTCCGCTCCGGCCCGAACGCGTCGTCGAGGTTCGCTACGACTACATGGAAGGGGTGCGCTTCCGGCACACCACGCAGTTCGTCCGTTGGCGTACCGACCGGGAGCCGCGGTCGTGCACCTACGACCAGCTCGAACGGCCCGTCCGGTTCAGCATCGCCGACGTGCTCATGGGTGATTGAGGTCCTGGTTGAGATCCTCGTCATCGCTGGACCGGTCGGCCCACTCCAGCAGCGGCTCCAACGAGAACACCGCGTCGTCGATGCCGGCGTGGACATCGCCCAGGCGGGCGAAGCGCTCGGGCACCGTGGCGAGGGTGAAGTCTCCCGGCTCGGCGTCGGGTACCTCCTCCCAGCGCAATGGAGCGGACACCACGGCCTCGGGCACGCCCCGAACCGAGTAGGCGCAGCGGATCGTGTGGTCGCGGGTGTTCTGGTTCCAGTCGACGAACACTGCGGCGATCCGATCCCGCTTCCACCAGGCGGTGGTGACGAGATCGGGTGCGCGCCGCTCCACCTCGCGGGCGAAAGCGCGCGCGGCGCGGCGCACGTCGGCGAAGCCCCAGCGCGGCTCGATCCGCACGTAGATGTGCAGTCCGCGGCCGCCGGAGGTCTTCGGCCAGCCCACCGCGCCTAGTTCGGCCAGCACCTCCTGCACCACCAGCGACACCTGGCGTGCCTGGGCGAAGCCGGTGCCGGGTTGCGGATCCAGGTCGATCCGCCATTCGTCGGGATATTCCACGTGGGCCGATCGGGTGTTCCAGGGATGGAACTCCACCGTGCTCATCTGCACTGCCCAGATCACGTCGGCCAGCTCGGCGACGCACAGCTCGTCCGCGGAGCGCCCGGATGGAAAGTCGACCCGCACGGTTGGCACCCACGGCGGAGCCCCAGCCGGCAGCCTCTTCTGGTGCACCTTGGCACCGGTGACACCGCTGGGGAACCGGTGCAGCATGCACGGTCGGTCGCGCAAGGCACGAACGATGCCCGCACCGACTGAGAGGTAGTACCGGGCGAGGTCGAGCTTGGTCTCGCCCCGGGCGGGAAAGTAGACCCGCTCCGGGTTGGTGATCCGGATGGTCCGGTGGCCGACCTCCAGCTCGAGCGCCGGGGAGCCGTGCGAACCGGGCACCTGCCGCTCAGAGCCGCTTGGCTCGGCGCTTGGCCTTGAAAGCTTTGACGTGGCTGGCGAGCAGCACCACCACGAACACGGCGCCGAGGGCGACCAGGAAGGAGTCCTCCTGGCGAGTGATGTGGTTGCCCTTGAGCATCGCGAAGATCGCGATGGTCGTGATCCAGCCGGCAATCCTGCCGGCCCTGGGGAAGCCACCATGCCAACCCCAGTCGGCCGAGGGCTCCTGCTCCGGGTCCATGCCGTGATAGGTCGGCTGCGGGGCGGTGGAATGCGGGTCAGCGGCCACGGCCACATCCTCGCATACCACCACGGGGCGGGCGGGACTCTGCGGTCCCGCCCGCCCCGTGGTGCTCGGTACCGTTAGTAGCGGTTGGCCGTTCGCCGTCCGACGATGAGCCGATAAATGATCAAGAGGATGAGGGATCCGACAATCGCGACGATCCAGGTCTGAAGGTTCCAGAATGTCTCGAGTCCGTATCCGAAAATGCGGCTGCCGAGGAATCCGCCGATCACGGCGCCGATGATGCCGATCAGCATCGTGACGATGATGCCGCCGGGGTCGTCACCTGGCATGATCAACTTGGCGATGGCGCCAGCGATCAGCCCCAACACAATCCAACCGAGAAAGCCCATAGCTGTACTCCCTCCGTGTGCCAGCATGCCCAGTGTGATCCAACTCCGACTGCCATGCACGCCTCAGGGCGATAATGTCGGAGGCTGTCGGGAACAATGACCTGGATGGACCCATCACCCTTGCCGCGCTCGGTACTGCTGCTGGGCAGCACCGGATCGATCGGCGTTCAGGCACTGGATGTGATGCAGCGTAACCCCCATCGGTTCCGGGTTGCCGGCCTGGCCGCCGGCGGATCCGACCCGCAGGCCCTGGCCGCGCAGGTGCTGCAGACCGGCGCTCCCGCCGTCGCCCTGACCCGCGGCCGGGCCGCGCAGGACCTCCAACTGGCGCTGTTCGCCGAAGCGCAGCGATGCGGGTACGACCGGGGTGGCTACCGGATGCCCCGGATTCTGGTCGGTCCCGATGCGGTGGCCGAGCTCGTCGCGACCCAGCCTGCCGACGTGGTGCTCAACGGCGTCACGGGGTCCCGGGGGTTGGCGCCGACGCTGGCCGCCCTGCGCAGCGGCGCCATCCTGGCGCTGGCCAACAAGGAATCCCTGATCGCGGGGGGTGCCCTGGTCACCAAGGCCGCCGCGCCCGGCCAGATCGTGCCGGTGGACTCCGAGCACTCCGCACTGGCCCAATGCCTGCGCGCAGGTAGCCGGGCGGAGGTGGCCCGGCTGGTGCTCACCGCCTCCGGTGGTCCGTTTCGCGGGCGCCGCCGCGAGGAACTGGACGGGGTGAGCGCCGAGCAGGCGCTGGCGCACCCGACCTGGCGGATGGGACCGGTCGTCACCGTGAACTCGGCCACCCTGATGAACAAGGGTCTGGAGCTGATCGAGACGCACCTGCTCTTCGACATCTCCTATGACCGCATCGACGTCGTCGTGCACCCCCAGTCGGTGATCCACTCGATGGTCACCTTCACCGACGGTTCCACGATCGCCCAGGCCAGCCCGCCGGACATGCGGTTGCCGATCGCGTTGGCGCTGGGCTGGCCGGACCGGGTGGCCGGTGCCGCGGCCGCCTGCGACTTCGCCAGCCCGGCGAGTTGGACCTTCGAACCGGTGGACGCGGAGACCTTTCCCGCCATCGAGCTGGCCAAGGCGGCAGGCACTGCGGGTGGCTGCGTACCGGCGGTGTTCAATGCCGCCAATGAGGAAACAGTAGCGGCGTTCCTTACAGGTCGCCTCTCCTTCAGCGGGATTGTCGAGGTGGTGGCTGCCGTGCTGGGCGAGGCGCACGGGTGGCAAGCTGACCCGGCTACGGTGGAGGACGTGCTGGCCGCCGAGGACTGGGCGCGCAGCAGGGCCACCGAACTGCTGGACGGGCGCACCGTCCGGCCGAGTGGAGCCCCGAGTGAGGAGTAGAGCGTGACGTTCGTGCTGGGGGTCGTGCTGTTCGCGGTCGGCATCGGCATCTCCATCGCGCTGCACGAGGCCGGCCACATGTACAGCGCCAAGGCATTCGGGATGAAGGTGCGCCGGTACTTCATCGGCTTCGGCCCCACCCTGTTCTCCTTCCGCCGGGGCGAGACCGAGTACGGGTTGAAACTGATCCCGGCCGGTGGTTTCTGCGACATCGCGGGGATGACCGCCCTGGAAGAGCTCCCGGATCCCACCGATCGGCGGCGGGCGTTCTTTCGGTTCCCGGTGTGGCAGCGGGTGGTGGTGCTCTCGGCGGGTTCGCTGACCCACTTCATCGTGGGTGTCCTGCTGATCTATGCGATGGCCGTGTCGACCGGCTTGCCGATCCTCGATCCCCCGCCGTCTCCCGCGGTGGTCTCGCAGGTCAGCCAGTGCGTCATGGTGCAGGCGGAGGGTTCCTGCCGGCCGGGCTCGCCGGCGCCGGCCAGGGACGCGGGCCTGCGGCCGGGAGACCGGGTGCTGGCGGTGGCCGGCAGCCCGGTCCGGGACTTCACAGACCTCGCCAAGGCGATCCAGAGCCGATCAGGCCCGACCGAGTTCCGGTTCGAGCGGGCCGGGCAGCAGCGCACCACCTCGATCGACATCGCCCGGGTGCCGCTGTCCGCGCTGGGTGGTCAGGGCGACAAGCTGGTCGGTGCGATCGGGGTGGTGCCGCAGCGCCCGTCCGCTCTGCTGCCGCGGTCGAACCCGGTGCAGGCCGTGGGTCAGACCGCCGGCTTCGCCGGCACCATGTTCGCCAAGACCGCCCAAGCGGTGCAGGAACTCCCGAAGCGGGTCCCGGCACTGCTGGACCGGATTGGCGGGCAGAGCAGGCCGGACTCCCCGGTCAGTGTGGTCGGGGCCAGCGTGCTCGGCGGCGACGCGGTGGGCTTCGGCGCGTGGTGGTTCTTCCTGTTCCTGCTCGCGGCACTGAACCTGTTCGTCGGCGTGTTCAACCTGCTGCCGCTGCTCCCGCTGGACGGCGGGCATATCGCGGTCAACCTCTACGAGGGCGTGCGCAACGCCATCCGGCGGGCCATCGGCCGCCCTGACGGCCCCCCGGTGGACTACACCCGGTTGATGCCGCTGACCTATGCGGTGGCCATCGTGTTCATCGGGGTCAGCGCGCTGACCATCACCGCCGACATCATCAATCCGATCCGTCTACATCCGTGATCTCTCTGGTGAGGTTCCCATGTTGATCGGCATGCCGGCCATGCCACCGCCGGTGCTGGCCGAGCGGCGCAAGACCCGCCAGCTCCAGGTCGGTACCGTGGGTGTGGGCAGCGAGCATCCGGTATCGGTGCAGTCGATGACCACCACGCTCACCGCCGACATCGACGCCACCCTGCAGCAGATCGCCGAGCTCACCGCGGCCGGTTGCGACATCGTGCGGGTGGCTGTCCCCAGCGCGGACGACGCAGAGGCCTTACCGGCCATCGCGCGCAAGTCGCGGATCCCGGTGATCGCAGATATCCACTTCCAGCCCAAGTACGTCTTCGCCGCGATCGACGCGGGGTGCGCGGCGGTGCGGGTGAACCCCGGAAACATCAAGAAGTTCGACGACCGGGTTGCCGAGATCGCCAAGGCGGCGAAGGAAGCCGGTACGCCGATCCGGATCGGGGTCAACGCCGGATCCCTGGATCCCAAGATCCTGGCCAAGTACGGCAAGGCCACCCCGGAGGCACTGGTCGAATCCGCGTTGTGGGAAGCGAGCCTGTTCGCCGAGCACGACTTCCACGATCTCAAGATCTCGGTGAAGCATCACGACCCGGTGATCATGGTGCGGGCCTACGAACAGCTCGCGGCCCAGTGCGACTACCCGTTACACCTCGGGGTCACCGAGGCGGGCCCGGCGTTCCAGGGCACCATCAAATCGGCCACCGCGTTCGGGGCGCTGCTCAGCCGGGGCATCGGGGACACCATCCGGGTCTCGCTGTCCGCGCCGCCGGTGGAGGAGGTCAAGGTCGGCCGCCAGATCCTGGAGTCGTTGAACCTGCGGACCCGCGGGCTGGAGATCGTGTCCTGCCCGTCCTGCGGGCGGGCCCAGGTCGATGTCTACAAGCTTGCCGAGGAGGTCACCGCGGGCCTGGAAGGCATGGAGGTGCCGCTGCGGGTGGCCGTGATGGGCTGCGTGGTCAACGGCCCCGGCGAGGCCCGGGAGGCCGACCTCGGCGTGGCATCTGGAAATGGCAAGGGCCAGATCTTCGTCCGCGGTAAGGTGATCAAGACCGTACCCGAAGCCCAGATCGTCGAGACACTCATCGAAGAGGCCTTCCGCCTGGCAGGGGACTCTTAGCGAGAGTTCGGAGAAGGGGGTCCCTCAGTGGCTCTCACCCGCTGTTCTGGCACGCTTGGTGGTGTGCTCAAGCACGCGGGTGCCCGCCTGCTGGATGACCGTGACGTGCGGAGCGTCCGAGCAGTGCTGGCCAGTGACCCCGTGCTGTCCTGCATGGTGGCAGCCCGGTGTGAGAACGGCGGGCTGGACCCGTGGCGGCTCGGCGGTGAGCTCTGGGGTTTCGCCGGCCGGGACGGTGGGGGGCTCAACGGGGGGCTGGACGGGCTGTGCTTCTCCGGCGCCAACCTCGTCCCGCTGCGCGGTGGACGCTCGGCGATCCGCGCGTTCGCTGATCGGGCTGCGCGGCGGGCTAGGTCCTGCTCCTCGATGGTGGGGCCGGCGGATCAGGTGCTCACGATGTGGTCGGAGCTGAGCTCCAGTTGGGGGCCGGCCCGCGAGGAGCGCCCGAACCAGCCGCTGATGGTGCTCACCGGGACGCCCCAGGTGCCCGCTGACCCGCTGGTGCGGCCGGTACGTCCGGACCAGCTGGATCGTTACCTGCCGGCGGCCGTTGCGATGTTCACCGAGGAGGTCGGGGTTGACCCGCGACTGCCAGACGGCGGTGCCGGCTACCGGGCCCGGGTAGCCGAACTGATCGCGTCCGGCCGGGCGTTCGCCCGGTTCGAGGCCGGCGAGGTGGTGTTCAAGGCCGAGATCGGGGCGATGTCGTCCACGGTCGGGCAGATCCAGGGGGTCTGGGTGCACCCGGACCGCCGAGGGCAAGGCATATCGGCCCGGGCAACCGCTGCGGTGGTGGCCCGGCTCCAGCAGACGGGCCGGATCCCCAGCCTCTACGTCAATGCCTACAACCTGCCCGCACGGGCCGCATACTGCCGGGTTGGTTTCACCCAGGTGGGCTGCTTCGCGACAGTGCTGTTCTGATCAGGCAAGCGGCATACTCGCGCCCGTGCACCGTCGACGTCTGGTAACCGCCCTAGTGGCGGTACTGACGGTTGCTCTCATGGGGATCCCCCTGGGAGCGGTACTGGCCGGCTGCGGGATCTTCGGGTCCGACCCACGGGATGCCGCCGCGGGATTCCTCGCGGCGCTGGCCCGGGGCGATGCCTCGGCGGCCGGGCAGCTCACCACCGATCCCGTCCCGGCCACCGAGGTGATCCGGCAGGTCCGCGACGGGATGAGACCGCAGCACCTGCAGCTCACCCTGGGTGACGTCCGCAGTGGCAATCACGTCGCGTCGGCGTCCTTCGCTGCGGTCTGGGATCTGGGCCGGGGCCGGCTGTGGCGTTACCAGGGTGATTTCGAACTCGTCCCGGCGGATAGCGCCGAACACTGGTTGGTGCGGTGGAGCCCGGCCGTGCTCCACCCGCGGTTGGGTCCGCAGCAGCGGCTGGCGCTGCGTGAGCTGCCCGCTGAGCCGGCGCCGGTGGTGGATCGGGGCGGGGCGGCCTTGCTCAGCCCGGCTGGGTACGACCCGCACTTCGCTCCGTTGCTGGTTCCGGGCATCCGCAAGGTGGTCGAGCAGCAACTCAGCGACGCTGCCGGGTGGCGAGTCGTCACCGTGACCCCGACCGGCAGGGAGATCGAAACCCTCGCCAGCCAGCAGCCGCGTGAGGTGCCTGCGCTGACTGCCACGATCGACCGGTCGGTGCAGAGCGCCGGCCAGCATGCTGTCGATGCGGTGTCCACGCCGGCGATGATCGTGGCGATTCAGCCTTCCACGGGGGAGATCCTCGGGGTCGCTGAGAACAGTGCCGCTGCCGTCCAGGGCCCGCTGGCGTTGACCGGGCGCTACCCACCGGGGGCCACCTTCAAGATCGTCACTGCGGTCGCCGCCCTGGAGGCCAGGCAGGCCACGCCCGACTCGCCGGTGGCCTGCCCGGCCTCGGCGGTCATCGGGGAGCGGGTCGTGGCCAACGATGACTCCCTCGATCTGGGCACGGTGCCGCTGCACACCGCGTTCGCCCAGGCCTGCGACACGAGCTTCGCGCAGCTGGGCGCCCGGCTGGATACGGCTGCGCTGACCGAGGCGGCGCACCAGATGGGCATCGGGATGAACTACGACATCGCCGGCATCAGCACCATCACCGGTCAGGTCCCTCCCTCGGAGTCGATGGTGCGCCGCGCGGAGAACGGCTTCGGGCTGGGACGGGTGTTCGCGAGCCCGTTCGGCATGGCATTGGTGGCCTCGACCGTCGCTACCGGCGGCCGGCTGCCCACCCCGACGTTGATCAGGGAGATACCCACGCATACCGTGCTGGGACCGGTGGCGTCGATGCCGGGCGAGACCGCCGCCGCGGTCCGGGCGATGATGCGCGAAGCGGTGACTCAGGGCACCGCGCAGGCGCTGGCGGGCCAGGGTCAGCTCTACGGCAAGACCGGGACGGTGCCGGGCAGCGATTCGGTCGCGCAGAGCTGGTTCGTCGGGTTCCGCGGGGACCTGGCGTTCGCGACCCTCGTCAGCGGCACGAGCTCGCCCGACCCCGCCCTGGGCGTCACCCGCAACCTGCTCTCTGCGCTGGGCTCGTCCTGAGTGCTCAGCGAGCTGGCGCGGAGATCGGGCCGGCGCGGGCTTAGAGTGGGGGTATGCCCGTGCGAACCCCTTTGCGTCCTGGCCGGCAGACCCCGATGCGCCCGGTCCCCTCGGCGATCCGGCGGCCGGAGTACGTGGGGAAGGCCGGACCGTCCCCGAGCACCGAACCGTGGACCCAGCCCGCCGAGGTGATCGAGGCGATGCGGGTGGCGGGCCGGATCGCCGCGCAGGCGCTGGCCGAGGGCGGCCGAGCCGTGGCACCCGGGGCCACCACCGACGAGGTCGATCGGGTGGTGCACGAGTTCCTGCTCGACCACCATGCGTACCCCTCGACGCTGGGATACAAGGGGTTCCCCAAGTCGTGCTGCACCTCGCTGAACGAGGTGATCTGCCACGGCATCCCGGACTCGACCGTGATCGAGGACAGTGACATCGTCAACATCGACGTCACCGCCTTCATCGGCGGCGTGCACGGCGACACCAACGCCACCTTCCTCGCCGGTGCGGTTGCCGAGGAAGACCGGCTGCTGGTCGAGCGCACCCACGAGGCGATGATGCGGGGAATCCGGGCGGTGCGCCCGGGGCGGCAGCTCAACGTCATCGGCCGGGTCATCGAGGCCTACGCCAAGCGCTTCGGCTACGGGGTGGTCCGTGATTTCACCGGGCACGGCATCGGCCGTTCCTTCCACGGCAAGCTGGTCGTCCTCCACTACGACGAGCCATCCGTGGACATCGTGCTGGAGGAGGGCATGACCTTCACCATCGAGCCGATGATCACGCTGGGCGCGATCGACTACGATGTGTGGCCGGATGGGTGGACCGTGACCACCAAGGACAAGCAGCGCACCGCGCAGTTCGAGCACACCCTGGTGGTGACCTCGGGTGGGGCGGAGATCTTGACCCTGCCCTAGCCATGCGTGGCGCGTTGCTCGTCGCCGGCACCACCTCGGATGCGGGAAAGAGCGTGCTGGTCGCCGGAATCTGCCGGTGGCTGGCCCGGCGTGGGGTGTCGGTCGCGCCGTTCAAGGCGCAGAACATGTCCAACAACTCGGTGGTGACCCCCGGCGGTGGGGAGATCGGCCGGGCGCAGGCGATGCAGGCGGCGGCGTGTGGCATCGAGCCTGCAGTTGCGCTCAACCCGGTGCTGCTCAAGCCGGGCAGTGACCGCTGCGCCCAGGTGGTGGTGCTCGGGCAGGCCAGCGGGGTGGTCTCGGCCGCCTCCTACCGGGAGCGCCGGGCTGAGCTGCTCGAGGTCGCGGTGGGCTCGCTGGCCGCGCTGCGCGCCGAGTACGAGGTGGTGATCTGCGAAGGGGCCGGATCCCCCACCGAGATCAATCTGCGGGGCACCGACATCGCCAACATGGGACTGGCCCGGGCCGCCGGGTTACCGGTTCTGGTGGTCGGGGACATCGACCGCGGTGGGGTGCTCGCGCACCTGTTCGGCACGGTGGCCCTCCTTTCGCCCGAGGACCAGGCGCTGGTGGCCGGATTCGTGATCAACAAGTTCCGGGGGGACCAGGATCTGCTCGCTCCCGGTCTGGCCCAGTTGCAGGCGCTGACCGGTCGGCGCAGCTACGGCGTGCTGCCCTACTGCGAATCCTTGTGGCTCGACGCCGAGGATTCGCTGGCCCATACCGGCGACGCCGTGGTCGGTCGGCCCGCCCCGCCGCGGGGCACTCAGTGGTTGCGAGTGGCCGCCGTGCGGCTACCGCGGATCTCCAACGGCACCGACGTCGACGCGCTGGCCTGCGAGCCCGGGGTGGCCGTCCGCTACGTCAGCGAACCCTCCCGGCTGGCCGACGCCGATCTGGTGGTGCTGCCCGGCTCGAAGTCCACCGTGGCGGACCTGGCCTGGCTCCGCCGGACGGGGCTGGCGGCTGCGGTGCTGGCCCACGCCCGTGCCGGAGGCCCGGTCCTGGGCATCTGCGGTGGCTACCAGATGCTGGGGCGGCGTGTCTTCGATGACGTCGAGTCCGGCAGCGGGGAGGTGGCCGGTCTGGGCTTGCTCGACCTCGAGGTGGTCTTCGATCCGGTCAAGCACCTGGGGCGGGTGGCGGGAACCGCGCTGGGTGAGCCGGTGCACGGCTACGAGATCCACCACGGCCGGGTGGTGCACAGCGGCGAGCCTGCCCTGGTGTCGGGGTCCTTGGTTTCGGGGCCCGAGGGCTCCGACGGGGGCCACGTGCTCGGTACGCACTGGCACGGACTCCTGGAGAACGATGCCTTCCGCCGCGCGCTGCTGCACCGAGTCGCAGATCTGGCCGGTCGCCCCGGGTTCCACCCGGCGCCCGGCACCAGCTTCGCCGTTGTGCGAGCCGCCCAACTGGACCTGCTCGGGGACCTGGTCTCGGCCCATCTGGACACCAACGCACTGCTCGAGCTGATCGAGCATGGCCCCCCACCCGCCCTACCCTTCGTTCCCCCGGGCAGGGTCGATCGGTAATGGGGCTCGACCTCGCCGTAGCCGTCGAAATAGGCTGACCTGTGCCCAGCCCGGCTGAACCTTCTCGCCCCAGGAGCGGGATCGGCGAGATGCTGATCAGCTCACGGTCGCTGGGTGAGTACCGGGCCATGTTCGCGCTGACCGAGGCCGACCTCGCCCGCCGGATCCTGGACTGTCCCGGCGGGACGGCGAGCTTCACCGCCGAGGTCAATGCCGCCGGAGGGAACGCCACCGCCTGCGATCCGATCTACGCCCAGCACAGCCCGGACGACCTGCTAGCGCGGTCGGTGGCCGAGACCGAGCGAGGCAACCGCTACGTGCGCGCCCATCCCGGGCAGTACCGGTGGAGTTTCTTCCCCGATGCCGAGGAGCATCAGCGCTCGCGCATCAGTGCCGGCACCCGTTTCGCCGGCGATCTTCGTCACCATCCACGACGGTATGTTCCAGGCCGGTTGCCCGAGCTGCCCTTCGCCGAGGCGAGCTTCGAGCTGGTGCTCAGCTCACACCTGCTGTTCAGCTACGCCGACCGGCTCGACCTCGCCTTCCACCGCCGGACGATCTGTGAGCTGATGCGGGTGGCCCGGGATGAGCTGCGGGTGTTCCCGCTGGTGGCCATGGGCTCGCCCGTGCCCTACCCGGAGCTGGATGGGCTGCTCGCCAGGCTTCGCGGCAACCAGATCGTCGGGCGGGTCGTCGGAGTGGACTACGAATTCCAAGCCGGTGGCAATCAGATGCTGGTCTGCCACCACACCGGTCGGCCCTCGTGTTCGCTCGGCGCCGTGAGCTAGACACCATGCACCTCAGCGCTGCTGGAGACGTCGCTGACGTCGAGTTCGCGACGCGCACCCGGGCGCAGTGCCGCATCGTTGGAGGTCCACGATGGGTGTGATGATCGGACGAGGCGTGGCTATCACCGGGCTGTGCGCTGCTGTGATCACCGCGGGATGCGATCAGGGACGCCCGTGGGTGCCCGTCGTGCCGGTGAGCCCCACGCAGCCGACGGCGCCTGCGCAGCCGGGGGAACCGCCGCACCCAGCAGTGCCTGCGGGTCCCACGGCATCTGTGAACCCAGCCGCGCCGGGCACTCCGGTGCTCACCGGGATGCGAACGGGGACCCACCCGGGCTTCGACCGGATCGTGCTGGACTTCTCCGGTCCACGACCACAGGTCAGCTCCCGATTCGTCGCGGAACTGATCCAGGACGGTTCCGGACACGTCGAGCGGCTGCCCGGCGCGTTCTTCGCCGAGATCCGGGTGAGCCCGGCGCAGGCGCACGACGACGCGGGCCGGCCCAGCTACGGCGGGTCGCGCCGGGTGACCACCGGCGCCCTGGGCAATGTCACCGCGCTCGCGATCACCGGCGACTTCGAGGGTGTGCTGTCACTGGGGGTCGGGATGCGCAGGCATACCTGGGTGCGCACCTCCACGTTGAGCAGCCCGACCCGCGTGGTGATCGACGTCGGCCGGTAGCTCCGTAAGCTCGCCTACTATGCGGATCTTGCTGCTGTCCACGGCGGACACCGACCTGCTCGCTGCCCGGGCCAGCGGCGCCGATTACCGGCTCGCCAACCCGGCCCGAACCGAGCCCGCGGAGCTGTCTGCGCTGCTCAGCGGGGTGGACGTCGTGCTCCTCCGGTTGCTGGGTGGGCGCCGGGCCTGGGAGCCCGGGCTCGACGCGCTGCTGGGCTCGGGCCTGCCGGTGGTGTGCCTGGGCGGCGAAGCCGGCCCGGACGCGGAGCTGATGGCGGCGTCCACGGTTCCCGCCGGTGTGGTGGCGGAGGCATTGCGCTACCTGGTCGCCGGCGGCCCGGTGAACCTGGCCCAGCTGGCGCGGTTCCTCTCCGACACGGTGCTGCTCACCGGCGAGGGCTTCGAGGCGCCGATCGCTACCCCCGAGTACGGGGTGCACAGCGCCCCCCACGGCGCTATCGACGATGTGCCCGACGGCGAGCCTGGCCGCCCCACCGTCGGCATCGTGTTCTACCGGGCGCACGCGCTGGCCGGGAACACCGGATTCGTCGACGTGCTGGCTGCCGCGATCCACGCGGCCGGCGCGACCGCGCTGCCGGTGTACTGCGGCTCGCTGCGCGGGCTGGGCAGCGAGCAGGCGCAGGGATTGCGCGCGCTGCTGGGTCGCTGCGACGCGGTGGTGACCACGGTGCTCGCCGCGGGTGGCAGCGTCGGGGCGCAGGAGTCCTGGGATGCCGGCGCACTGGCCGCGCTGGACGTCCCGGTGCTGCAGGGCCTGTGCCTGACCTCGACCCGGGCCGCCTGGCTGGCCAGCGACGCCGCGCTGTCCCCGATGGATGCCGCGATGCAGGTCGCCATCCCGGAGTTCGACGGGCGGCTGGTGACGGTCCCGTTCTCGTTCAAGGAGCCTGGGCCGGACGGTATCCCGATCTACGTCGCCGATCCTGAGCGAGCCGCCCGGGTGGCCGGCACCGCCGTCGCGCTGGCCCGGCTGCGCCACATCCCGGCGCAGCGCAAGCGGCTGGCCATCGTGCTCTCCGCCTACCCGACCAAGCACGCCCGGATCGGGAATGCCGTCGGGCTGGACACCCCGGCCTCAGCCGTGGTGCTCCTGCGGGCGCTCGCCGAGGCCGGTTATGACCTCGGCGAGCTGGATGTCGAGACCCTGGACGGCGACACCCTGATCCACCAGCTGATCGCGGCCGGCGGGCATGACGTCGAGTGGCTCACCGAGGAGCAGATGGGCACCGCGGCCATCCGGGTACCTGCCGCGCAGTACACCCAGTGGTTCGCGGAGCTACCGGCGCCGCTGCGGGAGGCGGTGACGCGCAGCTGGGGAGCCGCTCCCGGGCAGCTGTACGTCTCGGAGGACCAGATCTACGTCGGATCGCTGCGCTTCGGCAACGTGGTGCTGCTCATCCAGCCACCGCGCGGGTTCGGGGAGAACCCGGTGGCGATCTACCACGACCCCGAGTTGGCCCCGTCCCACCAGTACCTGGCCGCCTACCGGTGGCTGGAGCACACCTTCGGCGCGCACGCCATCGTGCACCTGGGTAAGCACGGGAACCTGGAGTGGCTACCCGGCAAGGGGCTGGGGCTGGCCGCGCAGGACGCCCCGGACGCGGTGCTGGGGAACCTGCCGCTGGTGTACCCGTTCATCGTCAACGACCCCGGCGAGGGCACTCAGGCCAAGCGCCGGGCGCACGCCACCATCGTCGATCACCTCATCCCGCCGATGGCCCGGGCCGAGACCTATGGTGACCTGGCCCGCCTCGAGCAGTTGCTCGACGAGTACGCCACCGTGGCGGCGCTGGACCCGGACAAGCTGCCCACCCTGCGCAGCCAGATCTGGACCCTGATCCAGAGTGCCCAGCTGCACCGGGACCTGGGCGCCGAGGACGTTCCCGGTGCGGAGGACTTCGACGATTTCGTGCTGCACCTCGACGGGTACCTGTGCGAGATCAAGGACGTGCAGATCCGGGACGGGCTGCACGTGCTGGGCCGACCCCCTGAGGGGACGGAGCTGGTCAACGACGTGCTCGCGGTGCTGCGTGCGCGCCAGGTCTTCGGCTCCGGAGCGGCCCTGCCCGGCCTGCGGGCAGCCATCGGCGGGTGCACCGGCCTGGACGAGCAGGGGCCACCCGCGGAGGTCGACCGGCTGGAGGAACTGGCCCGGGAGCTGGTGCAGGGCACCCAGGCGGTCGGGTGGGACCCGGCCAAGGTGCCCACTGTGGTGGCGCAGGTGCTGGGTGAACCGGACACCGTGGTCGTGTCGGTCCTGCGGTTCGGCTGCACCGAACTGGTGCCCCGGCTGGCCGCCACCCCGGCCGAGATCACCAACCTGCTGCGCGCGCTGGACGGCCGGTTCGTCGAACCCGGGCCCTCCGGCTCACCCACCCGCGGGCTGGTGTCGGTGTTGCCCACCGGCCGCAACTTCTACGCCGTCGACCCCAAGTCGGTGCCCTCGCGCAACGCCTTCGACGTCGGTACCGCGCTGGCCGACTCGCTGCTCGCCCGGCACCGCGCCGATACCGGCAGCTGGCCCGCCTCGGTGGGCCTCACCATCTGGGGAACCTCGGCGATGCGGACCCAGGGCGACGACATCGGTGAGGTTCTCGCGTTGCTGGGCGTCCGACCGACCTGGGACGACGCCTCCCGCCGGGTCACCGGCCTGGACGTGGTCAGCCTGGCCGAGCTGGGGCGGCCTCGCATCGACGTCGTCGTGCGCATCTCCGGGTTCTTCCGGGACGCCTTCCCGCACGTGGTCGCGCTCCTCGACGATGGCATTGCTGCGGTTGCCTTATTGGACGAATCCGATGAGCAGAACTTCGTCGCCGCGCACTACCGGGCCGATCTGGCCGCCCACGGCGAGGACCGGCGGGCCCGGACCCGGATCTTCGGTTCCAAGCCCGGTGCGTATGGCGCCGGGTTGCTGCCGCTGATCGACAGCAGGGAGTGGCGCACCGACGCCGACCTCGCTGAGGTCTACGCCACCTGGGGAGGCTATGCCTACGGGCGGGGACTCGACGGCGTCGCGGCCCGGCCGGACATGGAACACGCCTTCCGGCGCATCTCGGTGGCCGCCAAGAATGTGGACACCCGCGAGCACGACATCGCTGATTCCGATGACTATTTCCAGTACCACGGTGGGATGGTGGCGATGGTGCGTTCTCTGACCGGGCGGAGCCCGGGCGCCTATGTCGGTGATTCCGCGGTGCCGCACGCCGTGAAGACCCGTTCGCTGGCTGAGGAGACCCGCCGGGTCTTCCGTTCCCGGGTGATCAATCCGCGGTGGATCGCCGCCATGCAGCGGCACGGTTATAAAGGCGCCTTCGAGCTGGCGGCCACCGTTGACTACCTGTTCGGCTTCGACGCCACCGCCGGTGTGGTCGACGACTGGATGTATCACCAGCTCGCCGAGTCCTACGTTTTCGATGCCGGTGTGCAGCAGTTCCTGCGACGCTCGAATCCGTGGGCGTTGCGGGGAATGACCGAACGGCTGCTGGAGGCCGCTGACCGGGGTTTGTGGGCGCAACCCGACGAGGCGGATCTCGATGCGCTGCGGGCGGTCTACCTGGACTTGGAAGGTGATCTGGAGGGCTGACGCAGTCCCCGCCGGGTCAGCGTCCGCTGGGGCTGAAATGCATGAAATCCACCGGTCCGTCCCACCGGCCACCCCATTTCCAGCCCACCGACTCGAATGCGACCACCGCCGGGTCGCCGTCGCGGGTCATCCCCGGCCGTACCCGGTCCCGGTCGAGATAGGACGACGCCAGCTCCGGGACCACCAGGTCGCCCTTGACATATGGGTTCTGGAATGGGTTGAGATCGATGGCCAACCCGTAAGCGTGCTGCGACCAGTTCGTTTGGCCACGGGCCGGGCGGCACAGGAACCCCTCGGTGTTATTGCCGTCCCCGGTGGGCGGCAGGTTCAGCGCGGCCGCTGGGGTGACCCGCATATCCTCGATCGGGAACCCCGCCGCGAACAATCGCTTGAACACCCCCACCACGGTCTGGGCGACAGTGGCGTTCACCAGCATCTCACCGGTGTGCACCCGGGTGTCGAAGCCGCGGAACGACATCGTGATGTACCGCAGCTGTTCTGGTTTCACCGGGCACTCGGGTCTCCAGCTGCTGCGGGCCAGCACAGCGGGAGGCACCGGACCCACCGTCGACTGGAACGTGGTTGACGTGGGCGGCGGCAGCCGATCCACCGTGGGCAACCGCCGGTCCACCAGTGCCTGTGGGGTGGAGCGCACCACGCCGTACCCGTCAGGACGCCGCAGCAGCGGGGTGGCCCCGACCACCCAGGGAGCCGGCGGAACCGGTACGGCGGAGGGGTCTGCCGGCGGGACCGGGAGCTCCTTGGCCGGGCTCCGCGATGCGGACAGCGGCGTTCGCTGCGCGGCCGGCGACTGCAGCAGCACGGCGTTACAACTCACCAGTAAGGCACCCACCAGCAGACACATCAGGGTCAGCCTGGGGGTGGGCCGCCAGGACCAGCGCCATGTCACCGCGCCACGATGTCAGACCTTCTGGTAGGCAGGAGCAGTGGACCACACCGTGTTACACCGGAGGCTGGCGGCCGACCTATCGACGGCCATGATCTACGCCCTGCTGCGGCTGCGGGTCGAGGTGTTCGTGGTCGAGCAGGCCTGCCCCTACCAGGAGCTCGACGGTCACGATCTGGACCGGACAACCCGGCACTACTGGCTGGCTCCTGCCAGGGACATCGAGGCACCGCAGGCGACGTTGCGCCTGCTGGAACCGGTCGAAGGTCAGTTTCGGATCGGCCGGGTCTGCGCTACCGCGCAGGCCCGGCGCCATGGTGGGGTCCGGCGGCTGCTCGAGGCGGCGCTGGCCGAGGTGGGCCATGCGCCGTGCCTGCTCGACGCGCAGCGGCCCTGCGTGGATCTTTACAGTGGTTTCGGTTTCGTGGTCAACGGGGAGGAATTCGTCGAAGGCGGCATCCCCCACGTGCCGATGCGCCGCGGCGCATCGGCACGGACCCGCTCACCATGAGCGGCACCGCCGGCGCCCGCTACCCGTTCTCCGCGATCGTGGGGCACGATGACCTCCGGTTGGCGTTGCTGCTCAACGCCGTGCACCCGGGGATCGGTGGGGTACTGGTCCGCGGCGAGAAGGGCACCGCGAAATCGACAGTGGTCCGGGCGCTCGCTGCCTTGCTGCCGGCGTTGAGCGCGGTAGCACAGTGCCGGTTCGGGTGCGACCCCGATGATCCGGACCCGGCCTGCCCGGACGGGCCGCATTCCGCCGCCGCGCGGCTCACCCGCCCGGCCCGGCTGGTGGAGTTGCCCCTCGGTGCCACCGAGGACCGCTTGGTGGGGTCGCTGGACCTGCAGCGGGTCCTCACCGAGGGCATCTCGGCCTACCAGCCCGGACTGCTCGCCGCCGCGCACCGGGGCGTGCTCTACGCCGATGAGGTCAACCTGCTGCCCGATCATCTCGTCGATGTGCTGCTCGACGCGGCCGCGATGGGCCGGGCACACGTGGAACGCGACGGGGTGTCCGTGTCGCATGCGGCGTCATTCCTGCTGGTCGGCACGATGAACCCGGAGGAGGGCGAGCTACGCCCGCAGCTGCTGGACCGCTTCGGGCTGACCGTGGAGGTGGCGGCCTCCCGCGATGTCGAGACCCGGGCCGAGGTGGTGCGCCGCCGGCTGCGCTACGAGGCGGACCCGGCCGGCTTCGCGGCGTTCTGGGGTCCCGAGGAGGCCGCCCTGGCCGAGCGGATCATCGTGGCCCGCAGCGTGCTGCCCGGGGTGTTGCTCCCGGACTGCGAGGTGCGCCGGATCGCTGCGGTGTGCGCGGCGTTCGAGGTGGACGGCATGCGGGCCGATCTGGTGCTGGCTCGGGCCGCGCTGGCGCACGCCGCCTGGCGGGGGGCCGGCGAGGTGGGCGAGGACGACGTCCGAGCCGCCTCAGTCCTGGCGTTGCCGCACCGCCGCCGCCGTGACCCGTTCGATCAGCCCGGCCTGGACGGGGATCAACTGGAGCAAGCCCTCCGCAGCACCGACCCTCCCCCCGACACGGACCCCCCTGACGGCAACCCACCAGACGACCCACCAGACGACCCCCCGCCCGGCCCCGTCCCCGACATGGAGACATATCGGGGAAATTCGGCACCCGATCACCCCGATATGTCTCCATGTCGGGAGGGGAACCCCGCGGCCGAGAGGTTTCGGGCCCGGATGCTGACCCTGCCTGGTGTGGGGGTCGGGGTGCCGGGGCGGCGGTCGGTCGCTCGGACCAGCACGGGACGCACGATCAGGCCGTCCACCTCGGAGGGCAGCGGGCTGCATCTGCCGGCAACGCTGCGGGCCGCTGCGGTGCACCAGCATGGCCGGGAACGGACCGGCCCGGGGCTGGTCTTGTACCCGGCTGATGTCCGGCGCGCGGTGCGCGAGGGCCGGGAATCCAACCTGGTGATCTTCGCCGTCGACGCATCCGGCTCGATGGCGGCCCGGGCCCGGATGGGCGCGGTCAGCGGCGCGGTGCTGTCGCTGCTGCTGGATGCCTACCAGCGCCGCGACAAGGTCGGGTTGATCACTTTTCGGGGCACCCAGGCGGAGGTGGTGCTGGCACCGACCTCGGCGGTGGATGCCGCTGCCGCCCGGCTGCAGGCGTTGCGTACCGGGGGACGTACTCCGCTGGCCGCGGGGTTGCTGTGCTCGGCGCGAGTGCTGGCCGCCGAGCGGCTGCGCGATCCCACCCGGCGGGCGTTGCTCGTGGTGCTCACCGACGGCCGGGCCACTCACGGCGGGATGGACACCGCGCTGGCCGCGGCCGGCCTGCTGCGCCGGGACAGGGTGGCTTCGATCGTGGTGGACTGCGAGTCCGGGCCGGTCCGGCTGGGCCTGCCGGCTTGGCTCGCCGCCGCGATGGGCGGCACCTGCATCCGCCTGACGGAACTCTCCGCCGCCGCCGTCACCGGAGTGGTCCGCGCAGCCCGCTCCGACGACGGCGCAGCCTAGCGAGCTCGCGTTGACCCATGCCGTGAACTCGACCCACCGACGTTTCCCGCTGAGGCAGGGGGCGATGGTGTCCAGTTCGCGGCGAGCGCCGGCGGTACGGGGCCGCGCGCGGGGAGGGAGGTTCTGATGCCTCGAGGCAGGCCGGTCAGCGTCCCTGAGGACGGGCTGTCCACCCGGCAGCGCCGCAACCGGCCGCTGCTGATCGTCCACACCGGAGCGATGAAGGGTAAGTCCACCGCTGCCTTCGGTCTGGCGCTGCGGGGATGGAGTGCGGGCTGGTCGATCGGGGTGTTCCAGTTCGTCAAGTCGGCGAAGTGGAAGGTGGGGGAAGAGGCCGCGTTCCGGGCGTTGCACGAGGTGCACCAGCGCAGTGGGCAGGGCGGGCCGGTGGAGTGGCACAAGATGGGCGAGGGCTGGTCCTGGGCGCGCAAGCAGGGCAGCCCAGAAGACCACGCGAGCGCCGCGGCGCAGGGCTGGGCGGAGATCGCCCGCCGGCTGGCCGCGCAGGCGCACGACCTGTACGTGCTCGACGAGTTCACCTACCCGTTGCACTGGGGTTGGGTAGACACCGAGGAGGTGCTGGCCACCCTGGTCGAGCGACCCGGCCGGCAACATGTCCTGATCACCGGCCGGAGTGCCCCGCCTGCATTGGTCGACGCCGCCGACCTGGTGGTGGAGATGACCAAGCTCAAGCACCCGATGGACACCGGCCAGAAAGGCCAGCGCGGCATTGAGTGGTGAGGTCGTGAGTGCGAAACGGTGCTACAGCACCGTTTCGCACTCACGAGTGGTTGTCGCCGCGCCCGCCTCGGGCGCCGGCAAGACCACCGTGGCCACCGGGTTGATGGGGGCGTTGCGGCGGCGGGGCGTCGCGGTGGCGGGGTTCAAGGTCGGCCCGGACTACATCGACCCGGGCTACCATGCACTGGCCACCGGGCGGGCCGGCCGCAACCTGGACCCGGTGCTGGTCGGCGAGCGGCTGATCGCCCCGCTGCTCGCGCACGGTGCCGCCGGAGCGCAGCTCGCGATCATCGAAGGTGTGATGGGGCTTTTCGATGGTCGCACCGGCACGCCGGGTCACGGCTCCACCGCACACGTCGCTGCCCTGCTGGGCGCCCCGGTGCTGCTCGTTGTCGACGTTCGGGGCCAGGGTCGTAGCCTCGCCGCGTTGCTGCACGGGTTCCGGTCCTTCGATCCCGGCGTGCGGATCGAAGGGGTCGTGCTCAACCAGGTCGGCTCGCAGCGCCACGAGCAGGTGTGCCGCCAGGCATGCGCTGAGGTGGGCCTGCCGGTGCTCGGTGCGCTGCGCCGCGACGGCGCGCTGGCGGTCCCTTCGCGGCACCTCGGGCTGGTCACCGCCGCCGAACACGCCGCCGCGCAGCAAGTGATCCAGAGCTGGGCCGACGCGGTGCAGGCGCAGGTCGACCTGAACGCCGTGATGTCGCTGGCCAGCCCCGCACCGGCGGCGGCGAGGTGGGAACCGGAGATCGTCGCGGTGGGAACAAACCCGGTCGTCGCGCTGGCCGGGGGGTCGGCATTCAGTTTCGGCTACCCCGAGCACGCCGAGCTGCTCACTGCGGCCGGGGCGACGGTGCTGCCCGTCGACCCGTTGCGCGACGAGTCGCTGCCGCCGGGTACGGCCGGGGTGGTGCTGCCCGGCGGGTTCCCGGAGGAGCACGCCGGGGAGCTGTCGGCCAATGCGGCATTGCGTGCCGAGGTCGCGGCGCTGGCCCGTGGTGGGGCGCCGGTGCACGCCGAATGCGGGGGGCTGCTGTACCTGTGCCGCTCGGTGGGCGGTGTCCCGATGTGCGGCGTGCTCGATGCCGAGGCGGTGATGGGCGAGCGGCTGGTGCTGGGTTACCGCGACGCGGTGGCCCTGCGCGACTCGGTGCTGCACCAGGAAGGCACCCGGGTGAGCGGCCATGAGTTCCACCGCACCACCGTCACCCCCCGCGCGGGCCAGGCCGCCTGGGCCTGGTCCGGAGCGCAGCCCGAGGGATTCGTGCGGGGCGGGGTGCATGCCTCCTTCCTGCACACCCACCCGGTAGCCCAGCCCGCAGCGGTGGCACGCTTCGTAGCGAGCTGCGTGAAGGGCAGGGCGTGACGGTGGAGCTGGTCGGGATCGGCGTGGGTCCGGGCGACCCGGACCTGCTGACGGTCGGTGCGGTGCGCGAGCTGAACGCCGCCGGGCGGGTGTTCGTGCCGGTGATGTCCCCCGAGGTGGCGGGCCGGGCCGAGACCGTCGTGCGCGCGCACCTGATCCACGATCGGCTGGAACGGCTGGTGTTCGCACTCAACGACGAGGTCGCCGGCTCGCAGGCCCGCCGCCAGGACTGCTGGAACACCGCCGCCACCCGGGTGGCGGCCTACCTGCGGGAACGATCCGGCAGCGCCGCCTTCGCCACCCTCGGTGATCCCACGGTGTACTCGACCTTCGGTTACCTCGCCGGGACCGTGCGCGAGCTGCTGCCCGGCGTGCGGATCCGGACCGTCCCGGGCATCACCGCGATGCAGGCCGCCGCCAGCGCGGCCGGGCTCACCCTGGTCGAGGGTGCCGAGCCACTCACCCTGCTCCCGCTGTCCCGTGACCTGGCCGAGCTGGACACCGCGCTGGCCCGGGGTGGGGCGGTGGTGGCCTACAAGGGCGGCCGCCGGCTCGCCCAGCTGCAGAAACGGGTGGCAGCCGCAGGGGCGCTGGATCGTGCCTGGTGCGCTGAGCACCTCGGCACCGCCGAGGAGCGGATCACCCCGCTGGCGCTGGCCGGCTCGGCGAGCTACCTGTCGACGGTGGTGGTGCTGCCGCTGCGCCGGGGCCGGGGGGCGCAGCTGTGACCGGCCCCCCGCTGCGCGAGCCGGACCTGCCGCGAACGGCGGCGGTGCGGCCGAAGGCCCTGCGCACCGGGTTCAGCACCGGTGCCTGCGCTGCGGCCGCGGCCAAGGCAGCGGTGGCCGCCCTGGCCGGTACCACGCTGAGCACGGTGACCATCCCGTTCCCGTCCGGGGACCGGCATGCCTTCACCGTCCACTCCCTGCGCCGGGAGGGCAGCACCGCGACCGCGGTGGTGATCAAGGATGCCGGTGATGACCCCGACGTCACCCACGGCGCGCACCTGACGGTGACCGCCGCGTGGCGCAGCGACGGCGAGGTGGTGTTGCACGGCGGCAAGGGGGTGGGGGTGGTCACCCGCGCTGGGCTGGGACTTCCGGTCGGGCAGCCCGCGATCAACCCGGTACCCCGCGAGATGATCACGAAAGCGGTGTGGGAGGCCGCCGGCGGGCGGGGTGCCGACGTGACGATCAGCGTGCCCGACGGCGAGCGGATGGCCCGCAAGACCACCAACCGCCGGCTGGGCATCGAGGGCGGGATCTCCATCCTGGGCACCACGGGCATCGTCCGGCCCTTCTCCACCGCATCCTGGCGAGCCTCGGTCGAGCAGGCGGTGGCGGTGCTGGCCGCGCAGCAGGTCCCGACGCTGGTGCTGGCCACCGGCGGGCGCACCGAGCGGGGCGCGATGCGGTTGTTGCCGCACCTGCCGGAAGTGGCGTTCGTGGAGGTCGGTGACTTCACCGGGGCGGCGCTGCGCCGCGCGGTGGAGCACGGCCTGACCGAGGTGGTGTTCGTCGGCATGATCGGCAAGCTGACCAAGCTCGCCGCCGGGGTCCTGATGACCCACTACACCCGCTCGAAGGTGGACACCGGGCTGCTGGCGGAGATCACGACCGCGCACGGCGGCAGCGCGGAGGATGCCGCGGAGATCCGGAACGCCCCGACCGCCCGGAGGGCCTACGAGATCTGGGAGGCGGCCGGGTTGCTGCGGGCCTGCGGGGACGACGTATGCGCGCGGGTGGCCGACGTGCTGCGCCGGTTCTCCGCCGAGGCCGGGCGGGCGCTCGCTTCGCGGGTGGCGATGGTTGATTTCACCGGGCTGGCTGTGGTGGCCGCGACCGAACCCGGCTGGGTGCCGTGACCGTCACGGTGATCGGGCTGGACGGCGGCCCGCTACCACCGGGGGCCGAGCCGGCGTTGGCGGGAGCGCAGGTCGTGGTCGGCGCGGCCCACCAGCTCGCCGCCGTCGCGGTGCCCGCCGGAGCAACCGTGCTCGGCCCGGGCGAAGTGGACCGGCTGGCGGACGGCTCGCCGGCGGTGGTGCTGGCCAGCGGCGATCCCGGGTTTTTCGGCATCGTGCGGGCGCTGCGCACCCGGGGTATCCGGCCGGTCGTGCTGCCGGGGTGTTCCAGCCTGGCGCGGGCCTTCGGGTTGCTGGGCCGGTCCTGGGACGACGTCGCGGTGGTCTCCGCGCACGGCAGATCGCTCCGCGCGGCGCTCAATGTCTGCCGGGCCCGCCGGGCGGTCGCGGTGCTGACCGGACCGGATGCCGGTGCCGCGGAGATCGCCGCAGGCCTGGCCGGCTGGGCGCGCTGCGTGCTGGTCGCAGAGGATCTCGGTGGAGCTGACGAGCAGGTTCGCCGCTACGAGCGCGGCCCGGTCCGCGACCCGCACCTCGTGCTGTGCCTGGCCGACGAGCACGCCGTGCCCGCCCGGGGCTGGATCGCGGGCGGGGACCCGGTCCCGCCCGCGACCGGCTGGGCGCTGGATGAGGCGGAGTTCTCCCACCGGGACGGGATGATCACCAAGTCGGAGGTCCGGGCGCTGGCGCTGGCCCGGCTGGCTCCCGGACCGGGCCGGTTGATGTGGGACCTGGGCGCCGGGTCGGGCTCGGTCGGGGTGGAGTGCGCCCGGCTCGGGGCCGCGGTCCTCGCCGTCGAGCGGGATCCCGCGCAGTGCGCCCGGCTGGTGGCCAACGCCGGTGCGCACCAGGTGGACGTCCGGGTCATCGAGGGGGAGGCGCCGGCGGTGCTGCGCGGCCTGCCCGAACCCGATGCGGTGTTCGTCGGTGGGGGAGGGCCGGAGGTGGTGCGGGCCGCGGCATGGCGCGCACCCCGTGTCGTGATCGCCTTGGCCGCGCTGGACCGGGTGGGGCCGTGCCGCGCGGCGCTGCGGCAGGCGGGTCACCAGGTCGACGGGGTCCAGCTGGCGGCTTCCCGGCTCGCGGAGTTGCCGGATGGGTCGGTACGCCTGGCCGCGACCAACCCGGTCCTGGTGCTGTGGGGCCAGCGGTGAACCTGGTGATCGGCCTGGGCTCATCCCGCGGGGTGCGACCGGCCGCGGTGCGCTCGGCGCTGCAGCAGGCCGTCCCGGACCCGACTGTGATGATCGCCGCGTTCGGCACCCTCGACCGGCGCCGGGACGAGCCCGGGCTGCTCGCGGTGATCCGCGAGCACGGCGCACCGCTGCTCTGCTACCCGGCTGCTGAGCTCGACGCGGTCGAGGTGCCGCATCCCAGCACCGCGGTCCGCGGCCACGTCGGCACCCGCAGCGTCGCCGAGGCCGCCGCGCTGCTCGCCGCTCGGGATCTCGGTGGCGGATCGCTGATCGTGCCCAAGCTGCGCGGTGAACACGTCACCGTCGCGGTGGCCGCACTGGCCTCCCCGCCGAGCCCACTGTCCATCAGCTCAGCGTGCACCGCCTGCGGCGGTTGCCTGCGCACCTGCCCGCAGCATGCGCTGCGGCCAGCACCGCTGCGCCCGGTGCTCGTCGCGGCGCGATGCACCTCGTGCGGGGAGTGTGTCGAGATCTGCCCCACCGACGCGATCACGCTGCGGGACGAGGTCAGCGGCCGCTGGGAGTGAGGTCTAGCTGTTCCTGACGCGCGCGGCCACCTGCCAACTGTCCACAACGGTGCCACCACGGCTGATGACCAGTTCGTCGGTGAGGTTGACCGCTGCGCGACGTGGTTGGGTGCGACTCTGAGCACGGACCTGAGTCCAGGGTGGGGTGATCCTCGGGGAAGCTGACTGTTGCGTGGTGCTCGGACAGCGCGCTGACGCGGGCGCTGGGATGGTCGGGCAGGCGTCCGGTGCCGGTCGTCCACGCCGGCCGATCTGCCCCCAAATACCTTGCTCCCGGCGTCGAGGACGATGTCGTGGAGCCATTGCCTGCTCCCGGCACGTTCAAGGTGGAAATAGGGATCGACAGAACGAGACTGTGCGCACGACTCGCACCCACACGCCCGTTCGCGAGCCTGAGCGGTGTACCAGGAGCACCGGCAGCCCGCATGAAACCGGGACAGCAACCCGTGACCGATCACGTCTGGTTCGGGGATAGGTACGCCTGCACCGGCCGCGTCGAAAATAGATCCGCCTCGGTGGTTCGCTTTACCACCATTCACCGTGATTCCACCGTAAACTCGGGAAACGCAAGTGTGGCGCTCACGGTCACCTCACCATCGATAACCGAGTAATTCATAGGATCAGCCCGAGCGCGCAACCGGGTCCCGGCGGCGATCAATCGCTGGGCATAATCCCGCTGTTCACCAGCGGTAGCGCTCCCGTCCATGATGCGCAGGGCCAGTGATGCCATAGCGCTATTGAGCCGGGCCAGCTCAGCCAACAGCTCCCGATCTTCTCGGATCACCAGGGGTCGCCTCGACCATCATCTGGTCCCTGCCGAGCGCTCCCGAAGGCTGTTGCCAGCTCCGTCGCAGCGGGACGGCCTCACCGGGGCTCAGATAAACCCGCGGCCCGTCCGGCCTTCCCTGGACGATCAACGCCCCGGTATCGGTCTCGGTGACCAGCACGGTAGGTGGCACGACACCGGGCCCGATGGTGTCGCTGCCATGGTGCTGCCCCTCATGGCGATCACCGTGACACCTGTCCCCGGTGTCCTGGCCTGCACGGTTGACCTCGTGGTCCACGTGCATTACGCCCTCTCTTGCTGTGTCCTTTCCCTGCTCTGATCGCCTCCAGAGGTAGAAGCCGAGGCGATCGGCAGGGACCAAAGTGGGGAGAAAAGTGGAGGGGCCGGACCTGCCATGGCATCGGGGGCAAGCACGACCAGCCCGGCCCAGCCTGAGGGGATGGTTGATCAAAGGAAAAGATGACGTACGCCGGATACGTCCTGTCCCTCCGGACGGGCGTGCAGGAAGCAGGCTAGGGGGCAGCCAAGGAGTAACCCGGCGTGTTCCTTCGGGCGGTGAGAGTCTTGGATCACGAGGTGGTGGTGGTCATGGGCTGTGACGGTAAGGCCGAACATCGCCGCAGCGGAACAATGTTGCGTGACGTTGCTTAACCAGTTCGCACCTGCCCGAGTCCTCGCAGCTGGTGGACGTAGGGGAGCCGAGCAAAGCGAATCGGATACCTACCGTTCCAGCCAGCGTGTGTCGTTCTCTCCAGTTCAGGACAGATGGAGCACGTCTGGAGTGGGTGTCTCTTGACGTGTTGCTTGGCAGGGTTGACGCTGGGCTTGATCGCAGCAACAGTACGCAAGTTCCAGGCAGGAGTTGAGCTGTGAAGCTGAGGTTCCTGGGCAAAGACTCGACACCGACGAACTCTCCGCCCTGTACGCAACCGACCGAGACTCGTATGT
>OBLV0100000083.1_pt1 | contig 40697 bp, 41 predicted proteins | sample 1520071 | NCBI WGS metagenome assembly OBLV01 (sample SAMEA3888446, study PRJEB22518) | metagenome | reverse complement strand
CCCGGGCGCAGCGGTGAGGGCGGGCAACGCCGCCTGGAGCGGGGCCGGCGCGGCGCAGCGCGCTGGCGGGAAGAAGGAGCGCCCTCGCTCGGTTGCCAGAGGCATGCCCTATCACCCCATGAGCGACCATGAATTGTGGGCCTTCCTGTCGACCGAGCCCCCGCACACCGGGAAGGTCGCGACGACCCGCGCCGACGGGCGGCCCCACGTGGCCCCAATCTGGTACGCCGTCGACGGGACAAGCCTGGTGTTCGCCACCGGCGCCGGCTCGGTAAAAGGCCGCAACCTGCTTCGCGACGGTCGCGTCGCCATCTGTGTCGACGACGAACGACCACCTTTCGCCTTCGCCGCGCTGGAGGGAACGGTCGAGATATCTGAGGACCTTGATGAACTGCTGCATTGGGCAACGGTGATCGGCGGGCGGTACATGGGTGCCGACCGGGCCGAAACCTACGGCGCTCGTAACGCCGTGGCGGGCGAGCTACTGGTGCGCCTCCGGCCCACCAAGGTCGTTTCCGCCGCCGACCTCGCCTCGTAGCCAACGACCTCGCCTAGCCAACGACCTCGCCTCGCCGCCGCTCCATGGAGCTTCGCTTCCTCTACATAGGGTCCTCCGACATCGAACGGGACCTGGCCGCGTGGCTCTCGGTACCAGGGGCCCGGCTTCGCTGGCGCTTCCAACACTTCGGCGCCGATGTCGCCGCGGTCGATCTCGCCTCGCCGCCCCTCGTGATGGTCGCCGACCACCGTTGCGCCGGCTCAGTCCTGCCGATCTACGCCGTCACCGACCTCGACACCACCGGGGCCCAGCTCGAGCAAGGTGGCTGGAGGCTCGAAACCGGCCCACTCGGCACGCCCGAGGGGCCAGCGTCGGTCTGGCGCGACGGAGGTGGTGGGGAAATCGCGTTACTACGTGTCGACCGGCCGGACACCATGGACGCGGCGTTCGCCGACCAAACGAACAGATACGCGGTTCGCCCAGCTACCAGTTGATCTGAGTAACGCTCCCGCCGTCGACCGTCACCGGCTTCTCCGGCATCGGACCCCATTCCAGCAATGTGTACTCGCCGGCCGGCACCGACGGGAAAACACCGGCGTAAACCACGTCCCCGCCCGGGAGTTGCCGGGCCCGGACGACGGTGTGCGTCCGGACCCGGGAAACGACCGGGCAGATCTCGATCTCCGCATTTTCCAAAACTTGGGGAGCAATGACGACGAGTGCGCCGATATCGCCTCCGATATCGACCACCAGGCTCGCCGAGGGGCAATGACGACCGGGAACCGACTCCTCCTTTTTCCCGACCGCCGACTCGACCGTAGACGAGACCGACGATCCGACCGCCGACTCGACCACCGAAGCGACCGACGACCCGACGGCCGTTTCCCCGAGCGCCACGATTACGCGACGTCGTAGCCGCTGTACGGCACGCCCAGGTACGGGAAACTGGTCAGGTAATTCGTTGGAGTGGCCAGACCGTCGGTGACCACGCTGGCCGCACCATCGGGGGTGAAGGTCGAGTCAACCAGAGGGATGCTCTCGCCAGCGATGCAGCGCAGCTCGATGGTGAACACGTCGTCGAACACCCGCCGGCCGTTGGGGTACCCGGCCAGGTCGCCGCCGAGGACGCCGAGGACACTTGGGTCGGTGGTCGGCGGGATCGAGGTGTTGAGACGCAGCATGTCGGCTTGGGTCGTACCCGTGAAGGTGCTGTAGGTGGGCGAGACGACCCCCGGCGGGATACCGGTCAGCAGAATGGCCTCCAGGTCGGCGCGGGCCTTTGTGTAGGCCGCCAGGTTCGGAAAGACACCGGGATACAGGACGTTGAGCAGGCCCGCCAGTTCGGGGTGGGCCACCCCGGCGAGGAACTGGGAGTCGCTCGCGGGCGACTGGGTGTTCCAGTAGTCCTTCTGAGCCATCGGCACCAGGACCTCGTTGAACAACGGGTTGCCGAGGCGCGAAACCTGGACGAACGGGCCGCTGTTGACAGTCTGTACCGACGAGGACCCGGTGGGCTGGTCGTAGATCTTGACCTTTTGGCGGCTGGCGGTGCACCACACGCCGATGACCGGGGAGCTGGCGGTCAGATCGCTGATCGGCACCCGGAGGGCGATGCTATGGACGTTCACCTTCGCCGTGGCGTTGACCCCGTTGCGCGACGGCAACTTGCCAAAGGCGTGGAGCTGCTCGAAGGGCCGCAGGTCACCGAGGTCGAACACGGCGCCGAGGTCGACATAAAAGCCTTCGGCCCGCTGGCCGGCGAAAACGGTGCGGCCGCCGCTGATCGAATGGACCGCCTTGCCCGCCAACGTGGCGTAGTTCGGCGTCGACAAGGGCCCGATGTTGCACGGCGGGCAGGTGAGGCCCGACGCTAGGACGGTCGTCTTGTTGCCGGCCGTCCGGCTGACGCTATAGGTCTGCTGCCGGTTCCAGTGGGGGTCGGTGACCGACGAGATCGGTCCGGTGTTGTAGAGGAAGGTGTTGGCGTTGAGAATCGTCGTCGTGAACAGGAAGGTGTAGGTGACATCGGCGACGCCATCGCCGTTGTTGTCGATATTGATCTGGTACTGCACGTCAGTGCCGAACTCGAAGAAGTTCGGACCGGAGGCGGGCGCCTCCAGCGGGATGTAGTTGCTGATCAGGGTGACGGTGGTCGGAGCGTCGGGGCTGACGAAGGCATAGAGGTCGGTGCTGTCCGCGACGGGGTCCTGGGAAATCGCGGGTGCTTCACGATGGGAAGACATGGTTCACCTTTCGGGAGATGGCTTTGGTGGTCTTTCGGGGCCGCCGCTTAGCGGGTGGCCTGGAAAAGGGCCCGGGCCAATCCCGGGTCGTTCAGCACGATCTGGCGTTGGCCCACAAACAGGTTGATCTCGCCGGTACCAAGGTCTCGCACGTGAGCGATCACGGACTCGGTCATCTGGGCGCCTTCAGGTAGCTCCGATGCGGAACTCGAGACCTCCGACGCTTCCGACGCCGACGGTCCGGAGGCCACTTCGCTCAGGAGCGGCATCGAGGTGGCCACTCCAGCCATCGCCACGGCCATGGAGCCGCGTTTGAGGAACATCCTTCGGCTCAAACCGTTCATGAGTCGTCCTCCCCTGTTACCGGTCTTGGATACTTCGTCACCAACGGTCGATTTAGATCATTCGAGCTGCAAATGATTTCAGGTCGGCAACATCCACACCCCACGTCCGACCTGGAACAGTGGTTGCCACAGCAGCAGGAACGTACCCGATTGCCCGGTATCGGCAAAACAGACGGTGCCTCGTGCCGTCCCACCAGGCACGACCTGGCCGCCGGGCAGGGTCCCGGTGATGGCGAAGGTCTCGATGATCCCGTTGGGCTGCTGGAGCTTCCACTGGTCCTGGCCCACGTCCTGGGGCGTGGCGGCGTGGTTGGTCACTGTCACCGCAGAGCACAGCGTTGGCCCTAACAGGCTGGCAGTGCGGGTGAGATTGCCAACGGTGACTGTTTCACCCATCCAGTTAAGGGGGCTCCCCGCGCCGCCGGCCACGTGGTCCTGGGTCAGCATCGCCGGGTAGGCCGGGCCGTGGTAGCCGGCGGGCCGGCCGGGGACCGGCGTCAGGGCGCTGGTGACCGTCTTTGAGGCCTTACCGATCCCGACCACGAGGATGACGACCGCGGCCACCGCCACCACGACCCCGACCACGAGGGCGATGACCAGCGCCTTCACCCAGGGGCTGGTGGTCGCTTTGGGGCGCACCTGGTCTTCTGAGACGGTGGTTGGTTGGGAGGGGGGAAAAGGGACAGCGCAGTTGGAGCAATACCTACTGCCCAATGGCGCCGTCGCTCCGCACGCCGAGCATTTCAACACCGCCACGTCAGCGATACCGGGTCCTCGTGGGCGGCCGGCCGCCGGGGGTGTCTGGCGGGCCCAGCGCGTCGGGGACACCGATTCCGCTGACGCCGGACTGCGTGGCCGCGGCCGCCACGGCCAGGCGGTCGACCAGGTCGTTCATCGGGTCGCTGGAATGGCCCTTGACCCACCGGAAACGGATCCTTCCGGGCTCGGATCGGTAGGCGTCGATCAGTGGTTCCCAGAGGTCGCGGTTGGCGACGGGCTTCTTGGCCGAGTTGATCCAGCCTCGGGCCAACCAACCGGCCCACCAGCTGTCGCGGAAGCAGTTGACGACGTAGGTCGAGTCGCTGACCACCTCGACCGGGCCGGCGAGGTTGGTGACCGCCTCCAGCGCCGCCCGGATCTCCATGCGCTGGTTGGTGGTATGGCGCTCAGAGCCACTCCGGTAGGGCCCGCCCGGCACCGCCCAGGCCCATCCCCCCGGGCCGGGGTTGCCCTGGCATGCCCCGTCGGTGAAGACGGTGGTTAACGCGACGTCGCTCACGCCTGCCAGCATGCCTGAGCAGCGGCGCCCTGCACACTCGCCGCCCGGGCACACCGGGAAAATTTAGGTTGGGCTAGGAGGCTTCGTTCCCGTTGCTCTCGGCGGCGGCTGGAGCCTCGTCGCCGGCTTCGTCCGCTTCGTCGTCGTCATCCTCATCGTCGTCGGGGATGACCACGACGGTCTCCTCGTCGATCTCAACCAGTTCGCCGCTTTCGTCGGCTACGGAGAATGTCTCGTCGACAATCACGGTCCCGTCCGGGAGGTCGATCTCGACCACCTCGTCGGCTGCGACCACGTTGCCCTCCGCGTCCACTTCCACGACCAGGTCGTCGATGATGACCGTGCCGTCCTCCTCGACCTCCTCGGTCACGATCTCGACCGAACCCAGATCGTCGTCGTCGTCGCCGGCCGCCGCATCCCCGGCCTCTTCCGCCGGCGCGTCGGCCGCGGCCTCTCCTGCCGGCGCTGCGGCCTCCTCGGCCGGCGCCTCCGCGGCCGCCTCGGTGGTGTCCTGCGCCTCGTCTGTCTCGTCGCTCACCATTGCCTCCTGTTCTTCGCCTGAAGGACGTTTTGCGCCCTGTGGGCTGGCAGTTTGGCACAGGTAGTGCCGGCGCGGCGGTGGCCTTCAGGCAAGATAAGGCAATGCTGGCAGCGGTGATTTTTGATCTCGACGGCACCTTGGTTGACAGCGAGCAACAGGGTCATCGGGTGGCCTTCAACGACGCCTTCGAGGCGCTCGGGCTGCGCGATCACTGGAGCCAGGAACGGTACCGGGGCCTGCTCGCTACGACGGGTGGCGAGCGGCGGCTGTACCGCTGGCTGTCGAGCCCCGAGTCCAGTTTCCGTAACCATTCGGAGGAAGAGCGGCGGGCCATGGCGGTGTCGTTGCATCGTTGGAAGACCGACCGGGTCGAGGCAATGGCGGCGTCCGGCGCCATCCCAGCGCGCGATGGGGTGACGGGATGGCTCGACGAGTTGGCCGGACGAGGGGTTCGCCTGGCCGTCGCCACCACCGGATCACGGCAGTGGGCCCTCCCGTTGCTGGAGAAGGTGTTCGGCCTCGCCCGCTTCGAGGTCGTCGTGACCGGCGACGAGGTCGCCCACCGCAAGCCGGACCCCGAGGCGTATCTGGTCGCCCTCTCCCGCCTCGCGGTGCCGGCCACCGACGCAGTCGCGGTCGAGGACTCGGGACCGGGCTGGGAGGCGGCCCGTGGCGCCGGGCTGGCATGTGTGGTGGTCGCCAACGCCGAGACCGATCTCGGTTCGGTCGATGGAGCGACGGTCCTGCTCGACGGCTTCGGCCCGTCGCCTTACGAAATCCTGTCGGGCGCGCTCGCCCGGTTCTGAGGGGTCACCGGCGCGAGGCAAACTGGTGGAGTGATCTTTGACGGGTTCTCCCATCAACTCCCCGACACCGACCCGGAGGAGACAGCGGAGTGGGTCGATTCCTTCGACGCCGTGCTGGACGCCCGGGGCAAGGGTCGGGCCCGATTCCTCCTGATGAAGCTGCTCGAGCGCGCCCGCAGCCAGCAGGTCGGCTTCCCAGCCACGGTTTCGACGCCCTACGTCAACACCATTCCCCCCGACCAGGAGCCGTGGTTTCCCGGTGACGAGTACACCGAGCGCCGCATCCGGGCCTACATTCGATGGAACGCGGCCGTCATGGTCGTGCGGGCCAACCACCGGGCCGAGGGCATCGGCGGCCACCTGGCCACCTTCGCGTCCAGCGCCGCCCTGTACGAGGTCGGGTTCAACCATTTCTTCCGGGGCAAGGACAACGGCCAGTCCGGAGACCAGATCTTCTTTCAGGGCCACGCCGCGCCGGGGATCTACGCACGGGCCTTTACTGAAGGCCGGCTGAGCGAGGGGCAACTCGACCACTTCCGCCGTGAGGTCACCGCCGCGACCGCTGGCATCGGCGGCCTGTCGTCCTATCCGCACCCCCGGCTGATGCCCGAGTTCTGGGAATTTCCCACCGTCTCGATGGGACTCGGACCCCTCAACGCCATCTACCAGGCCCACTTCAACCGCTACCTGCTCAATCGCCGCGTTGCCGACACCTCGGCGTCGCGGGTGTGGTGCTTCGTGGGCGACGGCGAGTGCGACGAGCCCGAGACGCTCGGCGCCTTGTCGCTCGCCGCCCGGGAAAACCTCGACAACCTCACCTTCGTCATCAATTGCAACCTGCAGCGCCTCGACGGACCGGTCCGGGGCAACGGCAAGATCATCCAGGAGTTGGAGGCGGTCTTCCGCGGCGCCGGCTGGAACGTCATCAAGGTCATCTGGGGTTCCAAGTGGGACGACCTGCTGGCCCGCGACGTCGACGGGGTCCTGCTCAACCGGATGAATACGAGCGTCGACGGCGAATACCAGCAGTACGCCATCCGCGACGGGGCCTACACCCGCGAGCACTTCTTCGGCCCCGACCCCCGGTTGCGCAAGATCGTCGAGCACCTTTCCGACGACGACATCGCCAACCTGCCCCGCGGCGGGCACGACTACCACAAACTGTACGCCGCCTATAAGGCCGCCAGCGAGACGACCGGCCAGCCGACGGTGATCCTGGCCAAGACGATCAAGGGCTGGACGCTCGGGCCCGGGATCGAGGGGATCAACGCCACCCATCAAATCAAGAAGATGACCAAGAAGCAGCTGCTGGAGATGCGCAACCGCCTTCACCTGGAGTCCGAGGTCCCCGACTCGGCACTCGACGGCGAGCTGCCGCCGTTCTTCCGGCCGGCCAGCGACAGCGTCGAGTACCAGTACATGATGGACCGGCGCCAGGCGCTTGGCGGCTCGATGCCTCGCCGGACCGGGGCACGGGCCCGGCCGCTGGAACCGCCGGACAACAAGGTGTTCGACGAGTTCAAGGCCGGTTCGGGCACGCGTTCGGTGTCAACGACCGTGGCTTTCGCCGGCCTGCTGCGCAACCTCCTGCGGGACCGCAACATCGGCCGACGTGTGGTACCCATCATCCCCGACGAGGCCCGGACGTTTGGGCTCGACGCCCTGTTCAAGGAGATGAAGATCTACGCCCCGGGCGGCCAGCTCTACGACCCGGTCGACTCGCAGCTGATGCTGTCCTACAGCGAGGCCAAGGACGGGCAGATCCTGGAGGAAGGCATCACCGAGGCGGGGTCGATGGCCGACTTCACCGCCGCCGGCACCGCCTACGCGACCCACGGCGCTGCGATGATCCCGTTCTTCATGTTCTATTCGATGTTTGGGTTCCAGCGCGTCGGAGACCTCATCTGGGCCTTCGGCGACGTCCGGGGCCGCGGGTTCCTGCTCGGCGCCACTGCGGGGCGCACCACGCTCACCGGAGAAGGACTCCAGCACGACGACGGCCACTCACTGGTGCTCGCCTCTACGGTGCCCAATCTGCAGGCGTATGACCCGGCATTTGCCTACGAGACGGCGGCCATCATCAAAGACGGCATCGCACGCATGTTCACCTCGTCTACCCCCGAGGACGTCTTCTATTACCTGACGCTGTACAACGAGAACTTCCCGATGCCGGCCGCACCGGTCCTTCCGGACGGCGCCGACCTGGACGAGCAGATCGTGCGGGGTCTCTACCGCTTCTCGCCCGGACCCGAGGGCCACCACCGGCGGGCAACCATCCTCTTTAGCGGGACCGGCAGCCAGGCGGCCCTGCAGGCCCAGGGCCTGCTGGCCGAGCACCATGACGTGTCGGCCGAACTGTGGTCGGTCACCTCCTACAAGGCGTTGCGTGAGGAGGCACTCGGCGTCGAGCGACACAACCGGCTCCACCCCCACCAGCCTCCGGCCAACCCCTACATCACCACCGCCCTGTCGTCGGCCGAAGGGCCGATCGTCGCCGTCACGGATTACATGAAGATCGTTCCCGACCAGGTGGCCCGCTGGGTCCCGGCGCATTTCATCCCCCTCGGCACCGACGGCTTCGGCCGCTCCGACACCCGTGCCGCGCTCCGCCGCCACTTCGAGACCGACGCGGCCCACGTCGTGGTCGCGGTCCTCGACGGTTTGCGCACGATTGGCGACGGCAAGCCAGAAGAGGTCGCCGACGCCATCGGGCTCTATCGCATCGACCCCGAGGCTCCCAACCCACTACTCGTCTGAGCACGCATCCCGGTCGGCCGGGAACCTTACGGAACACCCCGGCGTCGGTTCCTCGTGTGGCGCTCATACCGGTCTCCCCCATCGGCGGCATCCGCGCGAAATCTCACGTTTCTCCGCGTTGCCGCCGGTGGCGGGCGACCCAGGCGCCCGAGCACGGTGGGTGTGCTCCCAACCCGAGTGCGAGCATTGGGTCGATCTCTGTCGCTCTCATCGACGGCGCCGGCGACGTGTTCGTGGCTGACTTGCTTGGCGGCGTTCACGAATCGCCGCAACGCAGGCAAAACGTCGACACGGCCGAACCCTTCACGTGGTCGGCGGACTCGGCCGGCCAGGCATACATCCCTCGTTGTAGGGACCACCGAGTTCGGCACCAACTTGGTGGACTCCGGGGCCCCTCGCCGTCGGGCCGTGGCACGGCGATTGGCGTAGCCTGCCGGTGATCGCTGAGCGTACGCAGATGGACCATCGGGCGGGCATTGTGTGCGGAGCCCTAGCCGGACCGCTATTCGTCGTCGCCTTCACGGTGATCGGGGCAAGACGGCCGGCGTATGACTGGCAGCGTCATCCCGTCAGTTCGCTTGCGGTGGGTCACCGGGGGTGGCAGCAGCGCGTCAACTTCATGCTGGCCGGCGTGCTGTACTCCTATGCGGCGCGAGATCTCCGCCCCAGAAGGAGCGCGGTTCGGCTGCTGGTCGCAACGGCCGGCATTGGCCTGATGGGTTCCGGCTTCTTTGTCACCGATCCGATTGGCGGCTTCCCGCCCGAGGCGGGAGATGAAGACCGTTCCAATGACGCCAGCCTCGCCGAGACCCCGCCCACTCGCGAAGGCGCGCGGCACAACTTCTGCGCCGTTCCAGTCTTTGCCGGAATACCTTTGGCTGGCCTCGCCAGCGCGGGTGCTGCCATACGAAACAGGGACTACCGCTGGGCCGGGTACTCGGCAGTATCGAGCTTCGTGATGGTCGTCAGTTTCGTGCTTTTCGGGGCGGCTTTGGGCGACGTGCCCCGCCTCGCCGGCAAGGGCGGGTTCTTCCAGCGCATCTCCATCGCGTCGGGGTTCGGATGGCTAACCGCCCTGTTCCTTCGTGCCCTGTCATCTTGACCCAATCCTTGAAGCCACCTTTTCCGACGAACGACTCCTACCGCATCCGCGAGGCTGGTCCGTGAGGAGACGTCTGGCGATCACCGATCCATTCGCGGCGATCGCTACGACTCGTTGGCCTGGTCGGCGTCGAGGAGGCGGTGAAGGAGCTCGGTGAGTTGCCGTAGCTCCTCCGCTCCGAGGTTGGTGACGGCTCGGGGCGGCCGGAAAAGGATGGCTTCGGCGGTGGCGATCGCAGCGTGGCCGGCGGCGGTGAGGGTGACCAGCTTGCGTCGTCGGTCGTCGGGGTGAACGTGCCGTTCGACCAGGCCGTGAGCCTCTAGCTTGTCGACGACAAGCGTGGCGTAGGGGGCGTCGAAGCCGTTGGCGGCGGCGAGATGGGAGAGCGCGAGCGGCCCATCGCGCAGTTGGAACAGGATCTTGCCTCGCCCGGCGCCGAGCCCGAACCCGAGCGCGTCGGCGAGGTCGCGGTGCCGGCTGTGTGACTCGACGAACTGGCGCATGAGGTTCCACGCCTGCTCAGCGGGGCCCGCTGGGCGCGGAGAGCCCGTCACCAAGGCACCGTCTGGCCGCGGTAATCCACGTAGTGCAGGCCGGGGCTGCTGCGCAGGGCGTCGATGGTCTTGACGACGTTGGGAATGCTGTCGTTGATGCTGAGTCGGGCGTCGGGACCGCCCATTTCGGTGTTGACCCAGCCCGGCGCCATCAGAATCAAGCTTCTCTGCTCGCCGCGGTGACGGGCTGCGTAGCTGCGCATGAACGTGTTAAGGGCGGCCTTGCTGCCGCGGTAAACCTCGTGGCCGCCTCGTTCGTTGTTGGCCACGCTGCCCTGCCCCGAGGACATCACCCCGATCGTCCCGGACGGCTCGACCAGGTCGGCGAGGGCCTCGATGGCTCGTAGCGGCCCCAGGGCGTTGGTGACCATGACCCGGACGAATTCGTCGGTCGACGTTTCGGCCACGGTTCCCTCGGGCTGGTTGGTCACGCCGGCGTTCACGAAGAGGAGGTCGAAGGATCGCGGCGCGAGGCGGTTGTGGAGCGCAGCGATCTGCTCGGGCACGGTGATGTCGACGGTCTCGATGTCGATCTTGCCGCGGTGGCGGTCGGCAACGGCATGGAGGTCCGTGCTGCTCGTGCTGCGTACGGTGGCGGTGACGTGCCAGTCACGCCGGGCCCACTCGTCGGCGAGCGCTAGCCCGAGGCCGCGAGATGCCCCGATCAGGAGCACGTGTCTCGTGGCTGTCGCATGTGCGGGACCGGAGTACCGGTTAGTTATAGACATAACAATAGTTATATATGCTGTAAGAATGTCGGTCAAGCCCGGGAGTCGAGGGACATGCCGCCGCTGGGACGTCCGCAGGTCGCGCCGACAAGGTCGTGGAGCGGCGGTGCGCAGCCGGAGCACTGGCCCAACTCGGGCAGGGTGTAAGGAGAGCTCGGCCCTCGTCCGAGGGGGCAACCTCGCCTGCCGCCGCACTCGGCATGAAAATTGGTGTTCGCAGCGGCACGGAAGGATCTCTTGAGTCCGCATCGGTAGGCTTGCGGCCATGCCCAGCCTCCACTTGAGCGGTGATCCCGAGGCCGATGCCCTCCTCTCAACCGATGCCTTCGCCCTGCTCGTCGGCATGGTGCTCGACCAACAGGTCCCATTGGAATGGGCGTTCAGCGCGCCGTTGCGGTTGCAGCAACGCCTCGGCGGGAACCTCGACGCCGCCGACGTCGCCGCCATGGACCCCGATGCGCTGGGCAAGGCGTTCGCCGAGCGACCGGCGCTGCATCGCTTTCCCGGATCCAATGCCAAGCGGGTGCAGTCCCTCGCCGAGATCATCGTGGATGAGTACGACGGTGACCCGGCGAAGATCTGGTCAACCGCCGAGACCGGCCAGGAGTTATACCGCCGGGTCAAGGCCCTGCCCGGCTTCGGCGAGCAGAAGGCCAAGATCTTCGTCGCCCTACTCGGCAAGCAACTCGGCGTGAAACCGCCCGGGTGGGAGGACGCGGCGGGGCCATTCGGGAAGGCCGGCACCTTCATGTCGGTCGCCGACATCACCGGTCCCGACACTCTGGCCGAGGTCCGCGACTACAAGAGAGCCAAGAAGGCCGCGGCCAAGGCGGCGGCCTCATCGGTCGAGGAGTAAACCAGGCAGCAGCACCAAAGCAGGACCGGTCCGGGAGAGCAGGACCGGCACGACACAGAGGCGACCGGGCCGGGCGTCGTAGCCTGCGGCCCGTGCAAGTCATCGTGAACGGCACTCCAAAGGTGCTCGATGAGGGCGCTTCCCTGAGCGACCTGTTGACAACGCTTGGCCTCGGTGCTCGGTGGGTCGTCGCCGAGCGCAATGGTGAGGCCGTTATCCGAACGGCCATGGCGACAGTCATGCTCGCCGAGGGTGACCGAATCGAGCTCGTCCGCGCGGTCGCCGGCGGCTGACACCGGCCAGGCGGCCAGGCAGGCCACCCATGGAGCGGATCCTCAGCTTCTGGTGACGGTTTGCTGTCACATATGGCAGTAAACCGCTACCAAAACCTGGGACCGACCGCTCAGACGCCCCAGCTGGCCCGGCGGCAGACCCGGCCCGGCAGACCGCCAAGCCGGGGAAGGGTCAACGCACGACCAGGACGCCCTTCATCTTGGGATGAACCGTGCAGATGTAGCTGTAGGTTCCGGCGGTCTTGGGCGCGGTGAAGGTGACCGTACCCAGCGGTGCGATCAAGCCGGTGTCGAACGCGTCACCTCGGCTCGAGGTGACGGTGTGGGCCGTGTCGTCCCGGTTGGTCACCGAGATGGCCGCTCCGGGTTGCACCACAAGGGGAGTCGGGGAGAATTCGAAGTTGGCGATCGTCAGGCGAGGCCCGGCGGACGACGATCGCGACGGGGAAGAGGAGCCGCAGGCGCCAAGGGCGAGAGCGAAGACCACCACCAGCACGTACTGCGCAAGCAGTCGGGCGAAGCGCGTCAAGCCTATGCCGGTACCGTTGATGAGGTCGCCGACTTCCTGGCACCGATCGCGATCTGGAGCTGGCGGCGCAAGCCGGCGGACCCGCCGCCGTCGGTCGGGGGCGGGGACGAGGCTGGGCTCCATTTGTGAACGAGCGACATGGCTGAACGAACTCCTTCGAGCTAACCCTGTTAGTCGCCTTACGAGGCTGCGTAGTTCCCGGATGAAACGGGCGGGTCGCCGGCGCCGTGGACCGGCGGCCGATTGGTCAGCGCTTCTGCACGGCCAACGTCGCCGCCTCTGTTGGAAGCTCTTACCGAGGCTCCACGTGCTTCCGGCGGCAGCGCCGGCTTGACAACGACTAGGGTTTAGGCTTACCTAAGAGTTGATGCCAGGTAGAGCGTTGACTGATGCTCAGGTAACCCGACACGACGAGCCGGAGCCAGGCGGCGGCTGGACCGGAATGCGCCGGGTCGACTTTGTGCGCATCACCGTGTGCGCCGGGAAACCGACCTGTGAAGCCATTGGGGTTTCGCACCGCCTGCCAACGACGCGCCGGATCCCCATGCGGGTGGCCAACGCCCTCGCCGCGACAGGAATCCCGATCGTCATGCGACGCGGCTGATGTACGTCTGCCACTGCCGGGCCGTGACCGATCGGACCATCCGAGCCCAGATCGAGCAGGGTGCCCACGACACCGAGGCCATCGGCCAGGCGTGTGGGGCCGGAGGCCGCTGTGGCGGTTGCCTACCATTGCTCCGTCGCCTGCTCGCTGACCTCGATCGATCGGTCGTGTCTGAGGGCGCTCGGTCGGCCTACGTGGCCTAGACGGAGCCGGCAACCAAGCCCACCACGGCCAAGGAGAGGTCTGTGCAGAGTAGTCCCACCATCATCGAGTTGCTGAACGATGTCCTGACCGCCGAGCTCACCGCGATCAACCAGTACTTCGTGTGCGCCAAGATGTGCTCCAACTGGGGGTACAAACGCCTCGGGGAAAAGAACCGCGAGGCGTCCATCGACGAGATGAGCGACGCCGACGAGCTCATCGAGCGCATCCTCTACCTCGAAGGGATTCCCAACTTGCAGCGGCTGGGAGCAGTCCAGGTCGGTGAGACGGTCGTCGAGCAACACCATCTCAACCTCGAACTGGAGACCGAGGCCATCGTCCGCCTCAACGCCGGCATCGCCACCTGCCTCGCCGAAGGCGATAACGGCACCCGCGAGCTCCTCGAGGAGGTGCTCAAGGGTGAGGAAGAGCAAGCCGACTGGCTGGAAACCCAACTCGAGTTGATCCGCCAGGTCGGCGAGGCCCACTACCTGGCCCAGCAGATCCACAGCTCCTGACGAGCCGGGTTAGCACGGCGCCGCACGGGCCACGTACAGCCCGTCGGCGAAGGCCGCACCCAGCGCGACGGTCCGATCGCCGACCGAGATCGTCAGCGTCCCATCGGGTGCCTTGGCCTTGACGTCACACTCGGCACCGGGCCGCAGCCCCTGCTCCGAGAGCCAGGTGACGGACTCGCCATCCATCTCGACGGTCTCGGTTACCCGTTCGAGGCGCACCCGTTCGCCCGTTGCCACCGCGGACAAGGCCACGAGGTCGGTCCGAGCCGGGCCGGCACCGGGGATCGGATTGCCGTGGGGGCAGGTCGCCGGGTGGTCGAGCAACACGACGAGTCGGGCCTCGACCTCGTCGGAGATCACGTGCTCCCACCGTCCGGCCTCGATGTGCACCTTGTCCCAATCGAGCCCGATGACATCGGCCAACAGTCGCTCGGCCAGGCGGTGTTTGCGCACCACGCTCTCGGCCAGCTCCCGGCCTTTGTCGGTCAGGGTTATCCGGCGGTCGGCCACCCGGACGTAGCCGTCCTCGGCCAGGCGACGCACCATCTCCGAGACCGACGGCGCGGCGTAGCCAAGTCGCTCGGCCAAGCGCGCCTGGATGACCGCCTCGCCGTCCTCCTCGAGACCGAACATCGCCTCGAGATATTCCTCGACCGGAGGGTGGTACGGGTCAGCCACCCGGGTCACCGTAGCGCCGTGGCTTGCGGTACGGAGGGGTGTAGATGATAGATTAGGGTCGCCTAAGACATTGTGTGTGGAATTGCTACAAGAGGGATGACGGGGGGAGGTACGGCGCTGATGGTCGGCGAAGACGAGATCGACGACACGGCTGCCCATTTTCCCCAAGAAATGGGAAAAAGGAGCCGGGTCAGCCGCAGATCGGTGCTGCGCGGCGGGCTCCTTGTGGGCGCAGGCGCAGTCGGTGGTGGGCTGATCGGCGGCATCGCCGGCCATGGTGGTGCCAGCCCGGCCACAACCGAGTCGTTCCGGGGCGTCCATCAGGGCGGGATCGTGACCGCCACCCAGCAACACGCCGTGCTGGCCGCCTTCGACGTGACCTCCACGGCCCGCGGCGACGTGGTCGCCTTGCTCAAGGCGTGGACCGAACTGGGCGCGGCGCTGGTAGCCGGCCAGTCGGTCACGGTGCCGATTTACGCCAGCTCGTCGAGCGCCAACGCCTACGCCGACGCAACGGCGGCGTCGACGACCGACGACTCGTTGGAGGCCTACGGCCTGGGTTCGGCCCGGCTGACCGTGACGTTCGGCTTGGGGCGGTCGCTCTTTATCAAGGCCGATGGCACCGACCGCTTTGGTGTCGCCGACAAACTGCCGGCCGCGCTCATCGCGTTGCCGCATTTCGCCGGCGACGAGCTGACCGCCACCGACAGCGACGGCGACCTCTACGTCCAAGCGTGCGCCGACAACCCGCAGGTGGCATTTCACGCCGTGCGCAGCATCGCTCGCATTGCCCCCGACGTGGCCAGCCTGCGCTGGACCCAGCTTGGGTTCTCGCCCGGCAACGAGGCCGGCACGCCACGCAACCTCATGGGATTCAAGGACGGCACCGTCAACTCCAACGGCCACCCGCCCGCCGATGTCGACGGCACCGTGTGGGTGGGCGGCGAGGGCCCGGCCTGGATGGCCGGGGGCAGCTACGTGGTGTACCGTCGGATCCGCATCACCCTCGAACACTGGGACCGCATCGCTCCCAGCCTCCAGGAGCAGGTGATCGGCCGGACCAAGCTCACCGGTGCGCCCCTCGGCGGCTCCAACGAGTTCTCGGCGCTCGACCTCGACGCTCGCGACGCCCAGGGCAACCTGGTCATCCCCGCTACCGCCCACGTCCGTCTGGCCGCGCCGGCCAGCAACAACGGGGCGGTGATCCTGCGGCGGGCATTCTCCTACAACAACGGCACCACGCCCTTCGTGGAACGCTGGCCACCGTGGCGCCAGGCGCTCGAATACGACGCCGGCCTGTTGTTCCTCGGCTACCAGCGCGACCCTCGCACCGCCTTTCTTCCCGTCTTCTCCCAGATGGCCGAGAGCGATGCGCTCAACCAGTTCACGACCCACACCGGCAGCGCCGTATTCGCCGTACCACCGGGTAGTACCGGGCCGGGCCAATGGATCGGCCAAGCACTGTTCTCGTGACCTCGTTCTCCGCCCGGGTGAAACCGCCCCGAGCCAGACCCAAGGAGTGAACCGCCATCCTGCAACGACCTGCCATGCCGTTACGAGTGAGCACCATGGCCGTGCTGGCGATCGCCGTGAGCGCCGCGACCACGGTGAGCGCCTGCGGATCCTCGTCTTCAGCTTCTAAAGGCGGCTCCAGCGTGCAGCAGAGCTGCACCGCCATCGGCGACACCCTGGCCAACGGCCCCGACCCGAGCGCCGACCCGGTCGGGTACGCCGAGGCACAAATCCTGGGGCTTCAGAAGCTCAAGATCACCGATGGTGCCCTGAACAAGGCGGTTCAGAACCTGGACGCCGCCTACCAGGCGTTCAGCTCGGCCAACGGGACCGGACCCAGCGCGGTCCAGGTGACGGCAGCCCAAAACGCACTCAACGCCATCTGCCCCGGAGCGGCAGGGTGAACAGGGCCGTTGTTCGCCGGGCCTTGGCTGTAACTGCGGCTGCGTTGTGCCTCACCGCTCTGCTCGCCGCCTGCAGTGGATCCGGCGGGTCCAAGAATTCGATCACCCTGTACAGCGGCCAGCACCAACAGACCACCGAATCGCTCGTGAGCGCCTTCGAACAGGCGAGCGGCATCCAAGTCAAGATCCGCTACGACGACGAGGACACCTTCGCCGACGAGATCGTCGCCGAGGAGTCGCACCCCAAGGCCGACGTGTTCTACACCGAGAACTCGCCGGCGCTGGAATTCCTGCAGAGCAAGGATCTGCTGGCAGCGGTCGACCCCTCGACGCTGGCCAAGACGCCGAGTCAGTACAACTCGCCGCAAGGTGATTGGCTCGGGATATCGGCCCGGGTCAGCGTGCTCATCTACAACCCAAGCCTCATCAGCCAGTCGCAGCTCCCGACGTCGGTGCTCCAACTGGCGAACCCGCAGTACAAGGGCAAGCTGGCGTTTGCCGCCGGCGAGACCGACTTCCAGCCGATCGTCACCTCCGTCGACCACACCTACGGCCAGGCCGCGACGGTTTCGTGGCTCAATGGGATCAAAAGCAACGCCAGCAGCCACCTCTACCCCGACAACGAGACCATCGCCGACGAGGTCAATCGCGGCGCGGTGGCCTTCGGTGTCGTCAACCAGTACTACTGGTACCGGATGCAGGCCGAGCTCGGCGCGAGCCACATTCACTCCCAGATCACCCACTTCGCCGCTCACGACCCCGGCTACGTGATCGACGCCTCGGGCGCGGGAATCCTCAAGTCGACAAAGAACCCGGTCGCGGCGCAGAAGTTCCTGGCATTCCTCGTCTCCAACCAGGGCCAGGAGATCATCGCCCATTCCATCAGCTACGAATATCCCCTCGACGACGGCGTGCAGACGACGGCTCCCGAGACACCCTTCAACCAGCTCCAGCCCAACGCCATCACCATCCCCGAGTTGGGTGACGGCTCCACCGCGATCACCCTGCTGCAGAATGCCGGGCTACTTTGACCCTCGCTTCTTACCCTTACTTCTTACCCTTGCTTTCCCTGTCGCTTTGCCTATCGCTTTCGCTCAAAGGTGGCTGAGTAAATCTTGACCGCGGTCATCCAACGCCCGGCTGCGGATCCTCCGGCAGCCGCGGTCCCCGAAGAGCGGGCACGGCGGCGGCGAGACCGCCCAACCGGCCTTCTGGCCATCAGCCTGCTGGTCGCGATTTTGCTGGTCCTGCCCTTGGTCTTCCTGTTGCTGGAGGCCCAGGGCGCCGGCCTGTCCAAGGTCTTGTCGCTGATCAACCGGCCACTGACCGGCCAGTTGCTCTGGAATACCGTCCGCTTGGGCGTGGTGGTCACCGCCCTCTGCGCCGTGATCGGCACCGGTACCGCCTGGTTGGTGGAGCGCACCGACCTGCCCGGCCGGCGGATCTGGGCGGTACTCGTGGTCGTCCCCCTTGCCATCCCCGACTTCGTCGTGAGCTTCGGGTGGGCCTCGCTCAGCACCCGGGTCGCCGGCTTCGACGGCGCCGTGCTGGTCATGTCGCTCTCGATCTACCCCCTCGTCTACCTGCCCGTCGCCTCGAGCCTGCGCAACGCCGACCCGGCCCAGGAAGAGGTCGCCCGCAGCCTCGGCGTGGGCCGGTTGCGGACGTTCTGGCGGGTCACGATTGGCCAGGCCCGGGTGGCCATCCTCGGCGGGTGCCTTCTCGTCGTCCTGGTCTTGCTGGCCGAGTACGGAGCCTTCGACATCCTCGGGTACCACACCTTTACCACCGAGATCTTCACCGAGTTCTCGGTGTCGTTCAATGTTCCCGCCGCGTGCGGGCTGTCGCTCGTGCTCGTGGTGCTCGGACTGGTCGTTCTGGCCGGGGAGGTCGCCGGCAAGGGTCGGGGGCGGGTCAGCCGGTCTGACCGGATGGCCCAGCGCGCCACCGGGCGCCACCACCTGGGGCCGTGGGCGATCCCCGCGTTCGTCGCCGTCGCCACCTTGGTCGCCCTGGCCCTCGGAGTCCCGGTTGGCTCCGCCGTGTACTGGTGGGCGACCGGCGCCAAGCACGCCCTGGGGGGTGTGTCGCTGGCCGCCGCTACCTGGCACACCACGGTCTACAGCGCGTGCGCGGCCGGTTTGTCCACCCTCATGGCCCTGCCGCTTGGGATCCTGGCCGTTCGCCATGACGGCCGCGTCCGCCAGATGCTCGAACGCAGCACCTACCTCGTGCTCGCCATGCCCGGCCTGGTTATCGCCCTGTCGCTGGCCTATTTCAGCGAGCGCTATGCCGGCGGCCTCTGGTACCAAACGGCACCGATGCTGGTGGTGGCCTACGCCATCATGTTCTTTCCGCTGGCCCTCGTCGGGGTCCGGGCGTCACTCGCCCAGGCGCCGGTCGGGCTCGAAGACGTCGCCCGCTCCCTGGGCCAGTCGCGTCTCACCGTCCTCTGGCGGGTGACCCGGCCGCTCGTCACACCCGGGCTGGCGGCGGCGTTTTGCCTGGTGTTCCTTTCCGCCGTCACCGAACTCACCGCTACCCTGATCCTGGTGCCAACCGGAGTCCAAACGCTCGCCACCCAATTCTGGAAGTACCAGCAGAACCTGGCCTACGGCGAGGCCGCGCCGTTCGCCCTGTTGATGATCGCCATCGCCGCGGTTCCAAGCGTCGTGCTGGGGCGCTTCTTCGATCGCCTGCCAGCACGGGCGTCGGGATCGTGACCGAGATCGCGGTCCCTTCGTTCCGGTCTGCGCCGGCCGTGTTCGCGGCGGGCGGCCCGGCAGTCACGTCGCAGGCGTCGGGCGTGGTGATCACCGGCCTCCGCAAAGGTTTCGGCGCCCAGCCGGTGCTGCGTGGGGTCGATCTCGAGGTGCCCAAGGGGTCGATCACCGCCATCCTCGGGTCCTCGGGCAGTGGCAAGACGACCATGCTGCGCTTGCTGGCCGGATTCGAGCGCCCCGACGGAGGCACCATCACCATCGACGGGACGCTGGTGGACGGACCCAACTGCCACCTGGCACCGGGCGTACGCCGGGTGGGGTACGTGCCGCAGGAAGGATGCCTCTTCCCCCATCTCGACGTCCGGGCCAACGTGGGCTTCGGCCTGGCCAAGGCGAAGCGGCGCCATCGGGTCGCCGAACTGCTCGAGATGACGGGTCTGGAGAAGCTGGGCGGGCGCTACCCGCACCAGCTATCGGGGGGCGAGCAGCAACGGGTGGCCTTGGCCCGAGCCCTGGCCCCGGATCCTTCGCTGGTCCTCCTCGACGAGCCGTTCTCATCCCTCGATGCGTCCCTCCGCACCAGCGTCCGCCTCGACGTGGCCCGGATCCTCGGCCACGCCGGCACCACCACCGTGATCGTGACCCACGATCAGGACGAGGCGCTTTCGATGGCCGACCAGGTCGCCATCCTTCGAGACGGCACGGTGGCTCAGGCGAGCGCGCCCCAAGATCTCTATATCCGGCCCGCCGATGCCCGGCTGGCCCAGTTCGTCGGCGACGCCAACCTGCTGGCCGGCACGGTGCGAGCCGGTTGCGTCGACACGGCGTTCGGGGCGCTGCACCTCGTCGACGGTTCCCTTCGCCTCGTCGACGGCTCGCTCCGGCGCATCGACGCCTTGTCGGGCTTGTCGGGTCTGTCGGGCGGGGTCGACGGCGTGTCGGGCCTGTCGGGCGGGATCGACGGCGTGTCGGGCCTGTCGGGCGGGGTCGACGGCACGTCGGGCCTGTCGGGCGGGGTCGACGGCGTGTCGGGCGGGGTCGACGGCACCGCTGTGGTGGTGCTCGTCCGCCCGGAACAGATCGAACTCGTCGCGGGTGACTCTCGCGACCCGGGTGCGTCCCACTCCGGTGATTCCTACACTCCGTCGAGCGCAATCGACACCCGAGGCGCGGCAGTGTGCGGCGTCGTGCTCCAGTGCGACTACCACGGTCACGACACGATCGTGGCGGTCGACGTAGCCGGAGCTGGGATGGCCGAGGCGATCAACGTGCGCTGCATGGGCCCGGCGACCGTCGCACCTGGTGCGGTCGTGACGCTACGCGCCCGAGGGCCGGTCACGGCGTGGCTGCCCCTTGGCCCCACCGGCGAGGCCCAGACGGTCTAGCTGCGGTTGCCGGCGGTGCGCTGCCATCGGCGGTGCGCTGCCATCGGCGGTGCGCTGCCATCGGCGGTGCGCTGCCATCGGCGGTGCGCTGCCATCGGCGGTGCGCTGCCATCGGCGGTGCGCTGCCATCGGCGGTGCGCTGCCATCGACTTGGTCGGCTCCCGCCGAACCCCCTTGGACGACAAAACTTCCGACTCCCTTGTGCCTCCCTCCTCAACTTTATTAGGGTTACCTCATAGAAGTTGGGTAGGGAACCTTTCTTATCTTGTTAAGGAGTCTTGGGATGCGTGGTCGTTGGTGTCTTCCGACCGCAACCGCGGTGGCGTTGGCGATCGCCGGCCTCGCTGTCAGCGGGTGCGGATCGAGCACGTCGGCGTCGAAGCCGCCAGCCGGGCTCAACGGCCACCAGGTCGGCGGATCGTCCGCCTCGCCGTACAGCGCCGAGGACGCGGCGGCTGCAACTGTCCTGGCTCCGAAGGCTGGCTCCTTCCTCGCCGGCAAGACGACGGTGACGCAGCTGGGATCGACGACTCCCGAAAACGGCGACATCAACCCCTACGCCATTTGGCCTGTGTCGGAGACCATCGGCTCGGTCACCACGGGTGATGTGCTGGTCGACAACTTCAACAACCAGTCCAACAACCAGGGCACCGGTACCACCATCGTCGACGTGCACCCAAGCGGCGACCTGAGCGTCTTTGCCCAGCTACCGTCGACGGTCGCCGGCTGCCCGGGTGGCGTCGGTTTGACGACAGCCATGGTGCAGTTGAAGAGCGGCTGGGTGATCGTCGGTAGCTTGCCCAGCACCGACGGCCAGTACGCGACCGCGGGCGCCGGATGCCTGCTGGTCCTCTCCCCCACCGGCCAGCTGTCGGGCACCATTTCAGCGCCCTACCTCGACGGGCCGTGGGACGCGACGGTCCAGGACAAGGGCACGTCAGCGACGCTGTTCGTGACCAACACCTTGATCGGGATCACCCCAACGTCGTCGACCACGACACCGCTCAACCAAGGCGACATCATTCGGCTCACGTTGTCGGAGCCGCCGGCCTCCGCGCCCACCGTCACCGCCGAAACCGAGGTGGCCAACGGCCTCCCGGAACGGCCGGACGCGGCGGCGTTCGTCAAGGGCCCGACCGGATTGGTCCTCAGCCCGACGGGGACGCTCTACGTCGCCGACAACGTCGGCAACCGGATTGCGTCGATCCCGAATGCACTGACGCTCACCACCACGGCCCCGACGCTCACCACCGTGAGCCAGGGCGGGCAGCTGGCAAATCCCCTCGGTCTCGCTCTGGCGCCCAACGGCGACCTGCTGACCGCCAACTCGACCAATGGCAAGATCGTCGAGATCACCCCGGCCGGCGCTCAGGTGGGTGAGTACTACGCCGACCAGGACATCGGCCAGGACCCGCCGGGCAACGGCGACCTGTTCGACGTGGCGATCAACCAGGCCGGCAACGGGGTCTTGTTCGTCAACGACGGCACCAACACCTTGGAGTTGCTGCACTGACCGCTGGCGCCACGGCGGCTCAAAGGCATGGCCGTCGTTGGCGCCGAAGCCGAAACGAGACCGTGATAACCCTGGCCAAAACCGGTTCTCGCAGCTCAGGGCTGAACTCCAGCGGTCGATGGTACGCGCCCGGTTCCGGCCGACAGCGCCGAGACCGGATGTCGAGAACCTCCGTTTGGCGGTGACCTCGGAGTGACGGCAACACAGTGAGGCCGCCACCAGGGATGATGAGATCAATGCGATTCATGCTGCGAGAGCACTTCGCCCCGGCGGCCAACTGCGGGCTACCGATGCACGAGTGGCGCCCAGAGCACCCGCAGGCGCATATCGCGTTTCAGCAAGCACTCAATCGCGAGCCACACCAGTGATCACCGACGGTCCGTTTCCGGAATCGAACGAGCTGCTGGCCGGATATCGATTGATCGAGGGCTCGAATGCGCATTGGAGATCGCCGCGCGCGGGTCGGCCACCCCCGGACCGAACTGCAGACATGTGCCCTGGTCCAGGAAGGTCCAAGATCGCGCCCAGCCCTTCGCTAGCTAGCAGTCCACAGCTGCTCGTAGGGCGCGGCAGGCCTCGACGAGCCGTACCGGGTCGAGTCGGCACAGTCGACCGACAAGATACGCCTTCGGGACGACTCGGAGATTGTCGAAGCTGGCGGCGCAGTCCGTTGGCATACCGTCATCGGGCCCGAGGCGCACTTCCGTGGGGAGGTTCCTGATCGTGCGTGTGACCGGGGCGGCAAGAACGTTCCGCAGCACCGGAACTGCGGCAGACCGAGTCATGACAAGAAACGGGCGGCGTCCGACGTCCTCGAGCTCTCCCCACCACACTTCGCCGCGGCGTGGGTCGCTCACCAAGGCTCCTCGAGTATCGCATCCCGCAACGAAGCCACTGCGGCCACGTGCTCGCTCTCGGTTGGCGGCGTCCGGCGGTACCCGTCAATGACAGCCCGATCGGTCTGACGCCGTCGCTCCAAATCCATAAGCACAACGATCCCCGCGCGGAAAGCCGCTGCCCGGCTTTCATAGACGCCGCGAGCGACGAGATCGTCGACTCCGGCCAGGAGGTCCGCAGAGATCCGGATGGCGATCTGTTCGGTTGCCACCTTGGTAGCATACCAGTTCGGGATGCATCTCGGGATCGGGGGCTCGGTTTCGGGGCTAGGCCGCTCCACCAGAGGCTGGCCGCCACGATGACCCGCTAGCGGAACCCGCAACGGCGCTCGGATGGCGTGGATCGCGTCGATGCGGGCGAACAACGGCAGGAAGGCGACCGTCATCACCACAAAGACGATCCAGCACACCAGCGAAATCCGTTGCACGGTCATGAGCCCCCCTATTTGGTCGTGCGGCGTTCCGATCCGACGTGAGCAACCGACGCCATAGGCCTTGCTCCGCGCGCCCGGGGTCGACCGGCCAGATGTGTCCGATCGTGGTGATCTCCCGCCAACCGTGGGGATTTTCGGTAACCGTGGGGATCTGCCGTCGTCGCACGACCGTACGGCCCCGAGGAAACCAAAACTCCCCACGGAATGGCCTCCGTGCGCCCCTCCCGCGTCGGCGCCCCCTACATCGTCGGCGCCCCCTACATCGTCGGCGCCCCCTCCCGCGCCGGCGCCCCTACATTGCCGGGCCCCCTCCCGCGTCGGCGCCCCCTACATCGCCGGCGCCACCGCGCCGGCGCCACCCCTACATTGCCGGCGCCGGCACGACCACCGGCGACTCCCCGCCCGGAACCGCCAGCGTCGACTGTCCGCCGCCGTTGGCGGGTACCTTCCAGGTATCGATGACGCCGTTGTCGAGGCCGGTCTCGGCGACGCCGTAGAGCACCGTGTTGTTGTTGAGCCAGGCGACCTGGTCATCGACGCTGCGCACCTCGGCCAGGGGTGTGTTCTTCAAGGTGGCCAAATCGAGCACATTCAGCCGCCAGGTGTCGGGGTCGAAGCCATGGCTGATCCGGGACTTGTAGACGAGGCGGGTGCCGTCGGGCGAGATGGATGGACACTCGACGTCGTCTCGAAGAACGACCATCCGGCGCTTCCTCACGTCGCCCCGCACCAGGTAGTAGTGGCTCCCGGTGCGCATGGTGGCATAGAACGTGTTCGAGTCGGCGGCGAAGGTCACGCCCCAGAGGTTCTCGTCGATGGGGTGGAAATCATGCCCGCCCTTCGTGACCTTGAACGTCTCGAGGTCGGCGATGATCTTGTTGTCGACTAGGTCGATCAGGACCGTCCGGGTCGAGAAGTTGTCGACGTTGTAGGCATCGCCGGCCACGAAGCTCGTCGCGGCTCCGATTTTCCCGTTGGGGGCCACCCGGGTGCGGCTTGGCAGGCCGGCCAGCGGTAGCGTCGCCACGACGCGAAAGTCGTCGTCGAAAATGGTTATCCCGTATTGCACGGTCACGCGGTTGTTGGTGAGGCAGAGACCCCGCCCGGCCCGGTAGTCGACACGCTCGCAGACCAGAGGGGTCGGAACCTCGGGGCCGGTCGGGTTGGCTTCCGGAACGGCTTCGAGGCGCTCAAAGTTGTTGCCCTCGTCGGTGTCGATGACGAGCAGGTGCGGGCGCGACAAGACTGTTCGTAGCGCCGGCGAGAGCACGGGTGCGGCGTTTCCGCTCTCCTGGGCCCCAGGGTTGCCGGTCTCGGCCAGATGCGCGCTCGACGCGCGGGACGCTGCGCTCGTGCGCTCCGCGCTGTACACCACCACGCCCACAACGCCAGCCAGGCAGCCGGCGGTCACCAGGACGAACGCCAGAACCCGCGGGCCCATGCGCCGAGGCGGTGTCGTGGCCTCGAGTGCGATCTCCGGAACCACCGAAGGCACGCCCGGCGGCTCGACGGCAGAGGGCTCCTCCGGCGACGCGGCCACCGCCGGCGAAACCGCCAACGCGGCCACCGCCGGCGAAAGCGGCATCGCGGCCACCGCCGGCGAAAGCGGCATCGCGGCCACCGCCGGCGACGGGGCCAGCGACTGTTCCGGCGGTGAGATGACGACAACTGGGGCGGCCGCCGCCAACGACGTCGGTGGCGGGGGGACCGGAGGGCCGGACCGTGGTGACATGAGAGGTCGCAGGACGACGATCGCGGCGGCCGCGGTCACGAGGAGCCCGATCAACGCATCGGTGACCGCGGTTACCGGTCCGCTGCGCAGCCAAATGGCCCCATACCCGGTGGCGGCGATAGCCCGGCCCCCCGCCACGACGACGCCTAGCACGGCCAGGCCTGTCGTTCTCGCCCCGGTGGGGACGACGTCGCTGGCCAACGCCGCCAGCACCCCGTCGGTGGCGGCGAAGAACAGCCCGAGGCAGACCGGTACGCCGATCACCAGCGTGGCCTCGGTGGGGAACCCGATCAGCAAGACGTAGCTGGCGGCCAAGGCCGCCTGGCCGATGAGCAGGACCTTGCCGGCGCCGATCCGGTCGGCGAGGCGCCCGAATGGCACCGCGAGCAGGAGGTAGAGCACGGCTTCGATCGTGAACAGGGCTGGGAACCACCGCTGATTGAGCACCACGCGCCGCTCAAGGGTGAGGAACAGGAACGAGTCGCTCACCGCCGGCAGGTTGAGCAACGCCGTGGCCAGCAGGACCCGACGGAACCTCCGGTGCGACCACAGGGAGACGACGGGGCTCAGCAATCGGGTCTTCGCGTCGGCGGCGCCCCTGCGGATGACCCCCCTGTTTTCGACCAACAGCCACAGGATGGCGAGGCCAATCAGGGCGATGAAGAAGCTGGCCACGAAGACCGTCTGATACGACCCAGGCGCCAGCGTCAGCAGCACGACCGCCAAGATGGGCCCAAGGAGGGCTCCGCCGGTGTCGAACATCCGGTGCAACCCGAAGGCCTCGCCCAAGCGACCCTGGGGGGCGGACAGCGAGATGAGGGCGTCACGGGGTCCGGTGCGGATGCCCTTGCCCAGCCGGTCGGCGCCCAGCCAGCCGAGCGTCGGCAGCCACCCGGTGGAGGCGACCAGGCCGATCCGGGAAGCGGCCGAGAACCCGTAACCGCCGGCGGCCACCTCCCGGTAGCGCCGCCAGCGGTCCGCCAGCAACGCCCCGACCAGGGCGGTCACGGCGGTGGCCACCCCGAGCAACCCGTCGGTCGCTCCAAACTGCAGCGCCGTGAAACCGAGCCGGACGGTGAGGTAGAGCGGCAGGACCGATGCCACCATCTCGCTGGAGACGTCGGTGACCAGGCTGGTCAGCCCGAGCGAGGCGACGTTGGGGTCGACGAGGAACCGCCGCCAGCCCCGTGGCACCACGACAGGCGGTGCCGCCGGGTCGGTCGGGGGCGGGTTGCGCCGAGCGAGGTACATCGCTACCCGGCGGGGAGAAGCAGGTCGGGGAAAATGGGGCCGCTCACCGCCGCCAGTTCACGATGGCCGTCTAGGCGTGGGTGAAGTCCAGGAGGAACTCCAGGGTCCCGGAGTTGCCCACCGACGCCGGGCCGCCACTCGGGTTGTCGATGTTGTAGTCCGAGAACGTGATCGGGATCGAGCCGACGGCCTGGATCTGGGATCCGTTGCGCTGGGCGGTGAGTGAGAACGTCACCGATTTGGTCACGCCGTGCAGGTCGAGGTTGCCGGTTGCGTTCTCGGTGACCTTCACTCCGTTGGCCGGCAGCGTGCTCAGTTGGATCGGCTGGGTCAGGGTGAACGTGGCCGTCGGGTACATGGCGGTGTCCATGATGCGGCCCTGGAACTGGCCGTCGCGCTCGGACCGATCGCTCGTCACCTGGGTCAGGTCGGCGGTGAAGGTCCCCGCTGTCACCGTCGTCCCCGAGATCGTGATTTTCCCGGTAAGACCAGTCGTCCGGCCGATCGCGGTGTTGGACACGCCGAAGAGAACTTCCTGGACCCGATAGCCGGCGGTCGAACCGGTACTGACGTTCCAGGTGCCGTCCGCCACGAATGGCGTGGTCGGGCCCGTTGTCGCTCCGGCCGCGGCGGTGGTCGTCGTGACCGTGGGGAGGGTCAGCTTGGCCTTCGAGCCACCTTCGACCAAGCGGATGGCGATGTATCCGCCGACCAGCACGACGACCACCACGGCGACCGCAATGAGGGTAGTGCGCCTGCCCTTCGTCATCCCCAACCTCCGTGATCTTCGGCGTGTGCTCGTATCCTCGCCCCGCTATCTCCGCGACGGCTCCGAGCAGGCTCCGATAACGCTCTGAGTCCAGAAGCTAGCGGGCGCACCCAACCAGGTCGTGGCGGGGCAGCTACGGGACCCGGACCGAGTACATGATGGTGCGGGCGACCGCGGAGTCGGGACCGAGCCCGAGGATCAGGTCCGTGGGCACCGATTGCTCAGGGACGGCAATCGCGAGCTCGACTGTGTCGTCGGCCGAGTCGGGCCGCACGCCGATGCGACGGCCGTTGACCAGGAGTGTCTGGGCTGGCCCGGGGCCGATACCGACGGGACTCGGAACATACGCCCAGATCCCGTCGGTGGGGATGGGGCCGTCGAGGGGCGGCGGGCACGTCGGTGCGCTTACCCCGGCCCCCAGGGCCACCTCTGCGTAGTGGAACGTCTGCCCATCACACGACGGCGTCGGCGTGTCCAGATGGACGACCGGCCAGGTCGGCGGTACGTCGAAGGTCACCCCGCCATAGGTGACCCGGCGCCAGCTTGCGGGGACCGCCGGCGACGGTCCGGGTGCCAGCACCTGATGGAGAGGCGAGTAGGAGATGGTGTCGAGGATCGACTGGCTCTCGGGACCGACCAGCTTGAGGGCGACGCCGAGGTCGGGAACGTAGTAGTTCACCGCCGGCTCAGGATACAGGCCCCGGTCCACCTCGAAGCCGTTGACCGTCAGCGGCAAGGACTTGGCCAACGGAGGTTGCGTAGCGTCCAGTTGGACAAACGAACGCCCGGCCGAGCCGGCCAGCGTCGAGGCCGAACAAGGCGTTTCGAAGTCCCGCGGGTCGTCGAGGATGACCACCTTGTTGGCTACGTCACAGGGCACTCCGATGCCGTAACCGATCACCGTCCAGTCGCTCGGAACGTAGATACGGGCCTGGTTGTAGTCCACCGGCTGCCATCCGGCGGGAACGACTACCGGAACTGAGGTGGTGGGCGTGGGCGTGGCTGTCGTCGGCACCGACGGGGGGAGAACGGCGACACGGTCGATGCTCCCGCGCGACGCGAGCACGACCACGACGGCGGCGACGGCCGCCGCCGCCGGGAGCGATGCCACGCCGGCGACGATGCGGCGGCGCCGGCGACGTAGGGCTGAGGCCCGGCGCTCGATCGCAGCCAGGGGGGTTGGCGGCGCGACCGGGTGCTGCACCAACTCGGCGGCGGCCCGGCTCAGGTCAACCATGGGGAACCTCCTCGGTCTCGGGGTCGAAGTCTCGAAGCAGGACGGCCAGGCGTCGACGGGCGATCGCGAGGGTGGACGACACCGTCCCTCGGCGAACACCCATGGCGAGGGCGATGTCGGCCTCGGGCAGGTCGGCGAGGAAGCGCAGCACAACGGCGGTTCGCTGCTGCTTGGGCAATGTCGCCACCGCCCGCCACACCTCGGGTAGTGCCGGGCCCTCGAGGGGTCGCAGCCGGTCCTGGCGCAGCAGCAGCCGGGCTTCCAACTGCCGACGCCGCAGCGTTCGCCGCAGCACGTTGAGCGCGACCCGGTAGGTCCAGGCGCCGGGCGACGCCATCGCACCCACCTCGGGCCAGCGGGCCAGCGCCCGGGCAAAGGCCTCGTCGGTGGCGTCGCGGGCGACGTCGGCGTCGCCCGACAGGACGAACAGCGCGCCGATAAGGCGAGGATGCTCCGCCCGATACCACTCCTCGAAGCCGCGTTCGGTCACCGGCATACAGAGTCACAGGGCCGATCGAATGCTGCACTGGTTGTCAGGGCTGCGAGGATGCCGTCATGGACCTCGCCGGGCGGCGGCTCTACCTGTGCACCGGCGACCGCGCCGACCTCGGCCCCTTCCTCGCCGCCTGTATCGGCGGCGGCGTGGACGTGGTGCAACTTCGGGACAAGCGGCTCGAGGCCCTGCCCCTCCTCCGCCGGGCCGAGGTGGCCATCGACGTGTGCCGGGGTCGCGGTGTGCCTTTCATCTTGAACGACCGACCCGACCTCGCCCTGGCGTGTGGCGCCGACGGCGTCCACGTGGGCCAGGACGACGCCCCGCCGTGGCTGGCCCGCCGGATCCTCGGGCCCGATGCCATCGTCGGCCGATCGACCCACGCACCTGCCGAGTTGGCGGCCGCGCTCGACGAACCGGTCGACTACGTCTCGGCCGGGCCGGTCAACCCGACGCCGACCAAGCCGGGCCGGGCCGGCACCGGCCTCGGCTACCTCAGCGAGGCGGCCCGGATGGCGAGGCTGCCGTGGTTCGTCACCGGCGGGGTCACGCCGGCGACGATCCCGGCGATGGTGGCCGCCGGCGCCCGCCGCTTCGTCGTCGTACGCTTCCTCACCGAGTCGGCCGACCCCGAATCCGACGCCCGCCGACTGCGGCAGGCGATCGACAATGCCGTCGGGGACCGCTGAACAGATAGGGTCGCTGACTCGACCACGTCGAGCAACGGGCGGGCCAGCGCCCGAGCGCCTCGGTCCCCGGCCGCGATATCGAGCAGTTCCGACGGAACCGACCAGACAACTGAACGCTCGAGGCCATACCTACAAGAGTTGTTGTCGTCAGCACCGCCATTTGTCTGGTCAGTACGGAGAGGAACGGCCACTTGTCTGGTCGGAACCGCCGCTTCTCTGGTCGGAACGGCAACTTGTCTGGTCGGAACGGCCACTTCTCTGGTCGGAACGGCCGCTTCTCTGGTCGGAACGGTCGCTTCCCTGGTCGGAACGGTCGGGGTTAGACCAGTTGCCGGTCGAGCCAGCCAAGCAGGATGGCGATGGCCCTGGGGTCGTGGCGTAGGTGATGGCTGGCCGCGGCCAGGATCCGCAGCTCGACCTGCCCCTCGGCGGCGTCGGCGAGGGCACGGGCGTCGAGCATGGGCACGACGTCGTCGTTGGCGCCGTGGACGATAAGCAGGGGCCGGGGCGGAATCTTGGCGACCAATGCCAGCGGCTTGATCTCCTTCAGCTCCCGGGCCCATAACTCCTGGTCGGGCGGGAACCGGGGGTTGCGGATTACCCCCATCGCCCGAGCGTGGGCCAGGAAACGCTTGGGCTCGGAGGCCCAATCGGAGAAGTCGGCGGGGGCCGAGAAGGCGGCGACGCCTCGGACCCGTTCATCCTCGCCCGCGGCGCAGATGCTGAGCGCCCCGCCGGCGGAGAACCCGCAGAGCCAAACGCCCTCGACCCCCTCCTCGTTGAGCAGATGGTCGACCGCGGCCCGCAGGTCGGCCAGCCACCCGCCGAGGGAAAAGTCACCCTCGGAGTCCCCGGTGCCGCGGAAGCTGAAGGTGAGAACGACCCATGCGGCGTCATGGGCCAGCCGATCGGCCAGCTCGGGAAAGGTCTTGCCGACGACGGCGGCGTTTTGCGGTCCCTCGGGGAACCCGTGGCTGATCACCAGCCCGTAGCGGGCCACCCCGGCCATGGTGGGTTTCGCCAGGTAGCCGGCCAAGGACAGGCCGCCCGATGCGATGGTGACCAACTCAACCAAGGTCGGTCGCACAGGCGCCATGGCGGTGATATCCCCGGTTGCGGGCTTCGGCGAGCGAGTCAGGGCCGAAGGTGGCGAAGCGCCGCGACGCCACCAACTCGTCGAGGTGGCAGTTGGCGACGGTGTGGTCGAGGTCGTGCACGACCTGGGTGCGCTTATCCCCCAGCCAGCGGTGGTCTTCGAATCGGGCCGGGCGGGTCATCGTGACGACACGGTAGCGGGAGCCAGTCCGGGGCCGGACGCGTCGAGAGGGCGCCGTGACCGGCGCCCTCTCGGACGAAGAAACACTGGAAAGACAGGAGATTCCGGTTCTCTACCGGCGGGACCAAGTTCCGGTGGGAACCTCCCGGGTAACTGGCTGGAATTCACCAGGTGGTCCAGCGGCCTGCCCTAGGGGCCAGCCACCTCCAGGGTCCCAAAACATTTATGACTGCTCAGTTGGACCACCTCCTTCCTCTGGTGAGCGCAATGGTAGCCAACGATTGCCGCCGCATGCAGATTTAAAGGCTTACTCCCCCGGGGTCGCCTCGGGTCCGATGGCGCCTATCGCCTCGAGGTAGGTCATCTGGGCGTCGAGGACGGCGTGGACCTGGGCCGCGGTGTAGCCGACCCCGCTCTGGTGGGCCTTGGTCAGGACCCAGTCGACGGTTTCGGCCCCGCCGACGACAACCTGGGAGTCGAAGTGCGGTCTCGACCCGTTGCCCGAAGCCCCCTTACTGCGGAAGTACTCGAGGTTCCAGTCGATGATGTTGCGAACATCGGCATGGCTCAAGATGGCGCTGACCTCGAACGGCAGGTGCTCGGCCACCCAGGCGACGGCCTCGTCCATGTCGAACACCGGCCGAGGCGGAACGGCGTCGAGTCGGTGGGCCTCCCGACCGACCACGGCCGCGGCGATCGCGAACACCGCAACCAGGGCGACCGCGATATAGACGATATTCACAGGGCGCCCACGCTACCGGCGTCCACGCTCACCTACGACGAAGGCGGGAAAAAGGGACCGATCAGATACCGATTCGCTGCGCCAGCAACTCCCGGTGGAAGGCCGGGTCGCCGAAGAGCAGCTCGGAGCTCTTGGCCCGCTTGAAATACAAGTGAGCCGGGTGGTCCCAGGTAAAACCGATCCCGCCATGGATCTGGATCGTTTCCGCCGCGGCAGCGAAGTAGGCCTCGCTGCAGTAGGCCTTCGCCAGCGACGCCATGACCGGGACCTCGTCATTGCCCTCGGCCAAAGCCCAGGCGGCGTAGTACGCGGCCGACTTGGCCGACTCCACGGCCAGCAACATGTCGGCGCACTTGTGCTTGACGGCCTGGAAACTCCCGATCGGGCGCCCGAACTGGACCCGGACCTTGGCGTACTCCACGCTCATCTCGAGGACCCGTTGCGCCCCGCCCACCTGCTCGGCGGCCAAGGCGATGGCGGCGGAGTCCAAGGCACGCGAAACGATGGACCAACCCGAACCCTCGGCGCCGACGAGGCGGGCCGGGACCGACGAGAACTCAAGCCGAGCCTGCTTGCGGGTCTGATCCATGGTCGGCATGACCGCCCGAGACAGACCAGGATCCGACCCGGACACGACGAACAGCGAGACGCCGGCGTCGCTGCGGGCGGCCACCAGGACCACGTCGGCCAGATGGCCGTCGATGACAAAGGTCTTGTGCCCGTCGAGGAACCAACCGTGGTCATCGCACGTCGCGACGGTCGCGACCCCTGATTCGTCCCACCGGCCCGAGTCCTCGGTGAGCGCCAAGGTCGCGAGCAGCTCGCCCGCCGCGATGGCGGGCAGCAGCTCCTTCTTCAACTCGTCGTCATCCGACGCCAGCACGGTGCCCGCCCCCAGGATGACGGAGGAGAAGAACGGGGCGCAGAGCAACGCCCGCCCCATCTCCTCGAGAACGACGACCATCTCGACGAAGGAGAACCCCGAGCCGCCGTACTCCTCCGGGATCGCCAGCCCTTGGAGGCCCAACTGCGACGCCATCTGCTCCCACACCGCCGGGTCGTAGCCGGTCTCGGTCGCCATGAGCCGGCGCACCTCGGCCTCGGGGGACTTGTCGGCCAGAAAGCGTCGCACTGAGCGGCGCAGCTCTTCCTGTTCTTCACTGAAGGCGAGATTCATTCCACCGTTACCCTATTGCCTTCCAACCCGGCCGCGCTGGTGGTAGGAAGGCGGCAAGATGCCAGATTCCCTCCACTACCAGGACAGCCGGGCGGAGATCCACAAGGTCGTCGTCGGGCCGATGGACAACAACGTCTACGTGTTGCGCTGCAAGGAAAGCGGCGATGCGGTGCTCCTCGACGCCGCCAACGAGCACGAGAAACTGCTCGAGCTATGCCGGGGCCTCGGGGTACGGAAGGTCCTCGAGACCCATGGCCACTGGGACCATATTCAAGCCGTGCCGGCGGTACGAGACGCCGGCTACGAGGTGGGCGTGACCGCGGCCGACGCCCAGATGCTGCCTTCCTACGACTTCGTGCTCGACGACGAATCGGTGATCGAGGTCGGGCGGCTGCGCCTGCACACCCTCCTCACCCCCGGCCACACCCCAGGCTCGATGTGCTTCCGCCTCGAAGGCTCGCCGGTGCTGTTCAGCGGCGACACCCTCTTTCCCGGCGGTCCGGGGGCGACATCGTTCCCGGGCGGCGACTTCACCACCATCATCGGCTCGATCGAGGATCGCCTCTTTGCCCCGCTCGATGCCGACACCATCGTCATGCCGGGCCACGGCAACGACACCTCGATCGGCACCGAGCGGCCGCACCTTCAGGAGTGGATTGATCGCGGTTGGTAGCGCTGCCCTACTACGACCGGCCGGAGGACGACACGCCCGTTCACACCGACGAGCTTCCGCCGACCCCCCAGCGCGACCGCAGCATCCCGGCTCACGCGTGGGTGGAGGTGCCGGCCACGATCCTTCACCTCGGCGACGACTTCGGCGGCCCCGAAGCCCAGTACAAGCGGCGTATCGGTCGGTGGCTGCTCTGGCGGGCTGGGCCGGCCAACCACGCCGACGCCCGCTACGCCGCGGTCGACGCCGCCGACCTGTCGTGCCAGCACACCTTCCGCCTCTTTCCCGACGGCCGGGGCGAGGGCTACGGCCCGAGTGGCGAGCGCCACGAGAGGTTCCGGAGCTGGAAAGAAGACCTGAGGGACCACGGGTGACGGGGTCCCCGGAGCTCGGAACGGGTCGCGGTACGCTGCAACGGGCGGTGAGGGAGAGACTCTTGTGGCCATAGACCAATCCGAGTTCGGTATGGCGCCGGTGGACCGCTCGACCGTCTTGCTGGCCGAATTGCAGGCGGTATGCCAGCGCATCCTGGCCGATGAGGGTCGCCAGCCCGGCGAGCCGGGTCATGTCGTACCGACCCTGATCTCGACCGCCAGCGGCTCGGCGGTGGCGAGTTCGCTGGAGGCGCTGCGCCGCCAGTGCGCGGACAACAACCAGCAGGTCGTCGGGCTCAAGCGCAGCGTCGACGGCCTACGGGCGGTGGCGTCTCGTGACAGCGCGGACAACGCCAAGATGCTGACCGAGCTGAGCCGGATCATCGACACGATGACCCAGACCGTCGCTCGGGAGCAAGCCGACAAACATGACCAGATCACCGACCTCGTCCGCTCGGTCGAAGCCCTTCGCGTCGGGCTGGCCGGCTTCAGCGCCAACAACCGCCAGAAGGTATCCGACCTGCAAGGCTCGCTGCAGTCGGTCGAACAGGCGGTAGCAGCCCTGCCCGGCCAGGTCGAGACGGCGCTCATGATCAAGGTCGATGCATCGCTCGCCGGCCTCGGCGGGCGGGTTGGCACCGCCCTCGGCACCATGGGCGAACAGGTCGCGGCCGGGGCCGGTTCGGTCGGTTCGTTGGGTCATCAGGTGGAGGGCGCGCTGGCCTCGCTCGGCAGTCAGATCACCGTGGCGTTCGGCACCATGGCCAGCCAGATCCAGGACGCCTTCAACGCCTTCGGCGCGCAGATCAGCGGGGAGATGGCCAGCCAAACCGGCAACGTGGACTCGCTGCTCAAGACGCGTGAACAGCTCGACGAACTGGGGGCGTTGCTCAGCGTGGGACTGCCCAAGTTCAGCGAGGAGATCCAAGCCGGCGTCCAGCAGACCCTGCTAGACGTGAGCCGGACCTTCCGCCTGGCGGAGCGGGAGCATGGCAACCGCATGGCCGAGCTGCACCGCGACTTCGACACCACTGCCCGCCGCTTGGAGGCGGCGATCCAGCCCCGCCGGCGCGACGAGCGCCAGGAGCGCGAGGCGCCCAACGAGTAGACGGCGCGGTCGCGGCCGAAATCCTCAGACCGCACCAACCGGCCGCGCTTTGGCAAGTCCGGGCGCGGCTGTCGGAAAGCTCCACAATCGTGAGAGGGCAGGAGGGGCAGGGCGACGAGGGGCCGCCATTTTCCCCATCCTTAGAAGGAACTAGGTGCCGGTGAGCGGATGGCGAGGCGCGTCGACGAGTTCTAGGTGGTCGGGCAGGCCCGTCACCTCGACCTTGTCGCCGTCGACGGCCACTGAAACCCGGGCGCCGCCGAGGGGGATCCGGTCGACACGCAGCCGGCCGATCTGGTCGGGCAGGGCGGGGTGCAGCCACACCTTGCCCCGGGGGACCCACGGGTCGAGGCGCAGCATGGTGCGCAGCATCAACAGCGGCGACGCCGCCGCCCACGCCTGCGGCGAGCACGAGGTGGGATAGGCGACCACCGTCGGCATCTCGATGCGGTCGAGGCCACTGAACAGCTCGGGCAGGCGGCCACCCTGCATCACCGCGGCGTCGAGCATGCCCATGATCACGCGCTGGGCCTCGCGCACGAAGCCATAGCGCATCAGGCCGGCGGCCGCGATGGCGTTGTCGTGGGGCCAGACCGAGCCCCGGTGGTAGCTGATGGGGTTGTAGCCCCGCATGGAGGACGCCAGCGTGCGGATGCCCCAGCCGGTGAACATGTCATGGGAAAGGAGGCGCTTGGCCACGATCGGCGCCTTGTCCGCGTCCAGGATGCCTGTCCACAGGCAGTGGCCCATGTTGGAGGCCAGCGCATCAATAGGGTGCTTGTCCTTGTCGAGGCCGATGGCTAGCCAGCCCTTGTCCTCCAACCAGAAGTCCCGGTTGAAGTTGGCCTTCAGCGTGGCCGCCCGGCGGCGCAGATCGCCGGCCAGCTGCTGGTCGCCCTGTTCCCCGGCAAAGTAGGCCCGCGCCAGATAGGCCGCGTACACGTAGCCCTGGACCTCGCACAGCGCGATCGGTGCGTCGGCGATTCGGCCGTCGGCGAAGGTGATGCCGTCGTGAGAGTCCTTCCAGCCCTGGTTCTGCAGGCCGCGGTCGGAAGTACGGAGGTACTCCACGTAGCCGTCGCCGTCCCGATCGCCGTAGTGCTCGATCCACTCGATGGCCCGATCGGCATGGGGCAGCAGCTGGTCGACCGCCTCCTTGGCCAGGCCCCAGCGACGCAACTCGCCGAGCACCATCACGAACAGCGGGGTGGCGTCGGCAGTGCCGTAGTACACCTTGCCGCCGCCCAGTGACAGTGATGGGGCGTCGCCGAAGCGCATCTCATGGAGGATGCGGCCCGGTTCCTCCTCGGTCTTCGGGTCGACCTTGGCGCCCTGGAACCGGGCGAGGGTCTGGAGCACCCCGAGGGCCAGCTCGGGGTCGACGAGCAGCGCCATCGACGACGTGATCAGCGAGTCCCGGCCGAAGAGGGTCATGAACCACGGCGCCCCAGCCGCCACGACGGTGCGCTCGGGGTAGTCGGGGTCGAAGATCCGCAGCGCCCCGAGGTCCTCGGCGCTCTTGGCCACCACCATCCGCAGGCCCTCGTGGTCGGTGTCCAGGTTGGGGACGCTGCGCCGCCACTGGGCCATGCGCTCGGCCGGCTTGGCCTGCTCGATCGGCTGGCCACACAGCCAGCGGGGCTCGATGGCCTCGGATTCGATGCTGCAGGTGAACTGCTGGCACAGCGCCCACTCGCGGCGCGGCGCGATGATCACCTCGAAGGTGGCAAGGTTGCCGTTGAGCGCCGGTTCGATCGAGAACGAGATCTTCAATCCCCGCCCATGCGTTCCCCGGCGGTGCCGGAAGCCGATGGCGCCACCCAGGGTCTCGCAGGTGAAGTCGTCGTCGCCGATCGGGCTGATGGCCCGGCCCTCCTTGACCTCGAAGAGGTTGGCGAAGTCGGCGCCATAGATCAGTTCGACCGCGCAGTACGCCGGCTCGTCGCCGAAGTTGCGGATGACCAGGTCCTCGCGCATGCCCCGCCCTACATACCGCGACCGCGAGATGAGGATGGTCGAGTCGGCCTTGCCCGGTCGGGGCCGGATGCGCCCGACGAAACGGGCGGAGAACGGTTCGGTCGGCGACATGGCCAGCGGCTCGGGCGACTGGCTGTTGACCCGGAGTTGCAGGCGGGAGAGAAAGCGGGTGTCGCGGAAAAACAGGCCCTCGGCGGTACCGGGGTTCATGTCACCGTTGGCCGACGAGATGGCGAAGGCCGAACCCTCGACCAGGGTCACGTTGGTGCCGCCGGTACCGCTCATCATGGCCTCGCCAGTGAAGGTCCAGGGGTCGGCCACGAAGGGAGGCTACAGGCGTCGAGCGACCGTCTCGTGCCCGTCGATCTACTGGAAATCACCCTTCACCTATTTCCCCTACGGCGGTAGTGGTAATAGGATTGGGCTGTGAGTTCGCCCGCCCTCTTCGAAGTCCAGGATCTGCACGTCAGCGTGGGAGAGTCCGCCGCCCCGATCCTGCGGGGCGTGAACCTCGTTGTCCAGGAGGGGGAGATCCACGCCCTGATGGGGCCCAACGGCTCGGGCAAGTCCACCCTCGCCAACACCCTGCTCGGCAATCCCGACTATCAGGTCACGTCCGGGCGGATCCTCTTCAAGGGCGAGGACATCACGGCGTGGCCGACCGACGTGCGGGGCAAGGCGGGCATCTTCTTGGCGTTCCAGTACCCCGAGGAGATTCCCGGGGTGCCGATGATCCAGTTCCTTCGCCAGGCACTGTCGGCCCGCAAGGGCATCGACCTGTCGATGCTGGAGCTGCGGCTGTCGATCATGGAGTGGATGAAGAAGCTCGACATGGACCCGTCCTTCGGTGACCGCTACCTCAACGAGGGCTTCTCCGGAGGCGAGAAGAAGCGCAACGAGGTGCTGCAGATGGCGATCCTGGAGCCGGAACTGGCCATCTTGGACGAGACCGACTCGGGCCTTGACATCGACGCCCTCCACGCCGTGGCCCGCGGGGTGCACCAGGTCCGCCGCTCGCGCCCGGCGCTCGGGACCCTGATCATCACTCATTACCAGCGGATCCTGGACCAGCTGACGCCCGACGTCGTCCATCTCTTGATCGACGGTCGGATCGCGGCCAGCGGCGGCCCGGAGCTGGCCCGCCAGCTCGAGGAGGAGGGATACGAGGCATGGCGGTAGACACACCAGCTGGCGTCTCGCTCGACGTCCAGCGCATCAAGAAGGACTTCCCGATCCTGGACCAACAGGTGCACGGGCACCGGCTCGTGTACCTGGACTCGGCGTCTTCGGCCCAGAAGCCGACCTCGGTCCTCGACGCCATGCAACACCTCTACGAGACGACCTACGCCAACGTCCACCGCGGCGTGTATGCCATCGCCGAGGAGTCGACCCGGCGGTACGAGGAGGCTCGAGCCAAGGTGGCCGCCTTCATCGGCGCCGGGTCCACCCGCGAGGTGATCTTCACCAAGAACGTCACCGAGGCCATCAACCTGGTGGCCTACGCGTGGGGTCGTCGTTTTTTGAACACGGGCGACGTGGTGCTGCTGACCGAGATGGAGCACCACGCCAACCTTGTTCCCTGGCTGCAGCTGCGCGCTGAACGGGGGATTTCGCTTCGTTACCTGCAGGTCTCGTCCTCCGGCGAGCTGATCTTGGACGACCTCCCGGCGCTGCTGGACGGCGTCAAGCTTGTCGGCCTCACGTCGGTGTCCAACGTGCTCGGGACCCTCAACCCGGTCCGGCTGATCGCCGACGCCGCTCACGCCGCCGGCGCTTTGGTGTTGGTCGACGGGGCGCAGTACTCGCCGCACTTTGCTACCTCGGTCTCGGAGCTCGGGTGCGACTTCTACGGTTTCACCGGCCACAAGGCGCTCGGCCCTACCGGCATCGGCGTCCTCTGGGGTCGCGCGTCATTGCTTGAGGCAATGCCGATCTTCCTGGGCGGCGGCGAGATGATCCGCGACGTCCGGTTGGACGGCTTCACCCCCAACGAGCTGCCATGGAAGTTCGAGGCCGGGACGCCGCCGATCGCCGAGGCGGTCGGGCTGGGCGCGGCCATTTCCTATTTGTCCGCCGTGGGGATGGCCGAAATAAGAGCCCACGAGATCGCCCTGACGGACTACGCCCTCGCCTCGTTACAGGAGCGCCACGGCTCGTCTCTTCGGATCTTCGGGCCGACCGAGTCCTCTCTTCGGGGCGGCGTGCTCAGCTTCGCCTATAAGGACATCCACCCCCACGACATCTCCCAGGTGCTCGACGAGCAGGGGGTGTGCGTGCGGGCCGGTCACCACTGCGCCAAGCCGCTCATGCGCCGCCTCGGCGTGGGGGCCACGGCCCGGGCTTCGCTCTACCTCTACAACGACGAGGCGGACATCGACGCTCTCTCGGCGGCGCTCAGCAGCGCCGACCGTTTGTTCTCGTAACCCCTTTTTTAGAGATTGGTTGACTGCCATGCCGGGCCTCGAAGACCTCTACCGCGAGATCATCCTCGACCACTACCGCAACCCCCGGAACCGGGGTGAGTTGCCGACGCCGCCAGCGGTGCGGGTCGAGGGATTCAACCCCCTGTGCGGCGATGAGATCGTGGTCTACCTCGACGTCGTCGACGACCGGGTCCAGGACCTTCGCATTGGCGGCCAGGGATGCTCGATCAGCCAGTCGTCGGCGTCGATGATGTCGTCGGTCGTCAAGGGCAAGACCGTGGCCGAGGCTCGGGCGACGATCCGGGCGTTCAAATCCCTGATGTCCATCCACGAGCAACGCCTCGACGGCGCCCCTTCCTCCTCAGCCGAAGACGAGGCCCTTGAGGCGAACGTCAAGCTCGGGGATCTCGAGGCGCTGCAGGGCGTGGTGAAGTTCCCGGTACGGATCAAGTGCGCCACATTGTCGTGGAACACCCTCGCCCAGGGCCTCGACGAGGTGCAGGCGGCCAAGTAACCGCGGGCGGCTACGCGCCCTCGCCCTCGCCCACGGCCCCGCCCCCGCCCGCCTCCGCGGCCGTGTCCTCGTCCTCGGCCGCGTTGTCGCCCCGAAGGGAGCTCGGACCCTGGGCCCGGACGTTCTCCACGTGCTCGAACGCGGCGCGCAGCTCGGTAATCCACGCTCCCTCGTTGCGCCCGACCAGGCGAACACACCAGGCCAGGGCGTCGCTGCGGCTGCGGGCGACGCCGGCATCGATCAGGGTGTCGAGCACCGCTCGCTCGGGCATCCGCAAACGCGTCATCACCGGGGCACTGGCGGTGGTGAAGTAGAACGTCGAGTCGCCGCACGCGGCGCCCCAGGACACCCGCCGGCGGAACCGGTGCTGGGCGTCCTCGGCGATGCGCATCCGCTGTTCCCGGGTGTCCTCGCGGAAACGGTCGACTCGAGCTGACTCGGCGATGCTTGTCGCTTCGGTTCCGGCCTCGGCCGCAACCGAAGGGGGCTTCAGCCGGCCGACGACCAGGATCTCGTCGTTGTCAAAGGTGACTTCAGGGGCGGCGGTGAACCATCCGTCGGGAATCTGGCCGGCAAACCATCCGTGCAACTGGGCTCGTTGCTCGGCGCTGGTAGCGGCGGTGGGCGGTGGTGAGGATTGATGGCGAGGCTGCATGTGTTACATGATTACACACATCGATCGTTCGCGCCGCGGATGCGATAAATTTTGGACAAATGATGATTGGGTCCCGGGCGCTGGGTTGGGCCGACGTGAAGGCCCGCATGATGCTCGGCTCGTTCGCGGCGAACTTCGCCGGAGCCTGCTTCATCTTCCTCTATCTCGAATTCATCGCTCCCCTGCCGCCTCGTTGGCGCACCGCGACGGT
>OBLV0100000082.1_pt1 | contig 41090 bp, 34 predicted proteins | sample 1520071 | NCBI WGS metagenome assembly OBLV01 (sample SAMEA3888446, study PRJEB22518) | metagenome | reverse complement strand
CGAGCAACGGCCGGTCCCGGCCCGCCAGATCAGCCAAGGTCCAGGCCAGCCGCAACGTGCGATCTGCGCCCCGGGCGGTCACCCTGCCCTGATGCAACGCTGTCTCGATGGGCATGGTGACCGCCCGAGACAACCGGAAGCGCCGCCGCAACACCGGACCGGGCACCTCCGCGTTGGTGCCCCACCCGGTGCCCGCCCACCGGACCCGGGCGGCGGCGCGGGCCCGCAGGACGCGCTCGCGCACGGTCGCGGTGCACTCCGGCTCAGATCTCGCCTGACCCATGTCTTTCACCGGCCGCATCGATACCCGCACGTCGACCCGGTCGAGCAGCGGCCCGGACAACCGGCCCAGATACCGCCGTCGGGTCGACGCCGCGCAGGTGCAGTCCCGCTCGTCGGGTGGGGCGCAGGGACACGGATTCGCCGCGAGCACCAGCAGGCAGCGCGCCGGGTATCGCACCACCCCGTCCCGGCGAGCCAACCGGACCTCGCCGTCCTCCAGCGGGGTGCGCAACGCTTCCAGTGATCGTGGTCCGAACTCAGCGACCTCGTCGAGAAAGAGCACGCCCCGGTGCGCTCGGCTCACCGCGCCGGGCTTGGCCAACCCGGAGCCGCCACCGATCAGCGCTGCGAGCGAGCTGGTGTGATGCGGGGCGACGAACGGGGGCACGGTGATCAGCGGGGTGTCCGCGGCGAGCAACCCGGCTACCGAGTGCACTGCGGTCACCTCCAGCGCCTCGTGGTCGGTGAGCGCCGGCAACAGGCCCACCATCCGCTGGGCGAGCATGGTCTTACCCGTTCCCGGTGGCCCGGTCAGCAACAGGTGGTGGCCGCCTGCGGCAGCGACCTCCACAGCCCAGCGGGCGTCACCCTGTTCCAGCACGTCGCCGAGGTCAGGGACCGCCGCTGGTACTGCCGAGCGCTGCGGGCCGGGGCGCGCCAGGGTCGATCTGGGATCACGTAACCACCCGAGTACCTCTTTCAGGCAGCTCGCGCCGTGTACCCGCACCCCGGTGACCAGAGCCGCCTCGGCAAGCGACGGGACCGGCACCACCACCTGACCGATACCGACCCTGCGGGCGGCGAGGACCGCCGGCAGCACGCCGCGCACCGGCCGCAGCCGGCCGTCCAAGGCCAGTTCCCCGACGAGCACCAGCCCGCGCAGCCGCTCGGCCGGTATCTTCCCCTCAGCCGCCAGCAGGCCGCAGGCAAGGGCGAGGTCGTAGCTGCTGCCGACCTTGGGCAGGGTGGCCGGCGACAACGCCAGGGTCATCCGGCGGGCCGGCCACTTCTCCCCCGAGTTGAGCACCGCGGCCCGCACCCGATCCCGCGCTTCGGACAGGGCGGTGTCGGGCAGGCCGACCATCTGCAGGCCCGGCAGACCCGGACCGATATGAGCCTCGATCTCCACGAGCACCCCATCGACCCCGTGCAACGCCACAGCCCACGCACTGGCCAGCGACATCAGAACGCACCTCGCAGGTGCTCCACCGTGACCGGCCCATCCGGCGGGCACAGCACCGCCAGCACGTCAAACCGGATCTCGCACCAGCCGACCCGGTAGGTCCGCAGCCAGGCCGCCGCGATCCTCCTGATCCGGGCCGCCTTCGCCGGCGTCACCCCCTCGGCGGGCTCCCCGTACCCGGTCCCCGACCGGGTCTTGACCTCACAGACCACCAGCCGCGCACCGTCTGTCGCCACCAGGTCGACCTCGCCCTCCCGGCACCGCCAGTTACGCGAGAGCACCACGAGCCCCAGGCCGGCCAGGTACTCCGCCGCGAGGTCCTCACCCCGCCTGCCCAGCTGGTCCTTGCGGCGACCCGCCGGCTGCGCCGTGGTCTCCATCCCGGTTCTCCCGTCCGCTCGACGATCTCCGGTGATGAGAGTGCCGGTCGGGATCGGCGCCGTCGATGTCGTACGGCCGGGCCTGTGGACAACGAGGGAGATGTGGATAACTGAGACGCCCAGGACGGAGACCCCGGCACCATGTCAGGGCAGTGCGCTATAGGAACCTGGTGAACGCCACTGCCCAGCGGAACCCGCGTTCCACTCAGATGTCCCGAGTTTCACACCAGGGCTCCCGCTCGGCGGGCGGACAGCCCTGGTGTGAAACTCGGGACATGCAGAGCGAGTGAACTCTGTAGCTCCTTGCTCGAGCCCGTCAGCCTGGAGGCAATGTGGTCAGCCAGTGTCGGGTGGCGATCGGTGAGGTGAGGCGGACGACGGCCGGACCTGATGGGTCTGCTGCCCAGAGGCGAATGCGCTTGCGGGCGAAAGACTGAAAATCCCACAGGAGAATGGCGGCCAGCGTGCTCTTACCTGACCCTGTCACACCGTAGACCAGGATTCGATCAGGCACTCCACGATGTTATGAGACGAAAGAGACCCCGCTCCTGGGTCGCTATGTACTTGATCATTAGCCTGAACTCGCGAACTGGCGGGGAGAGGTATCACCAGGGACGGCATCCGACTCAATAACGGTGTACACCGCCCGCTCACGCGTGGCCGGAGAGCCTGCCTTCTCTCCCCTGACCTGTGATGACGCCTGGTTAAGCAGTAGGACTAGGAGGCGCTGCATGAGCGTGCCACTGGCGCAGGCGCCCTTCACCACGGCCAGCGGGCGGCTGCGCCACGCCGCTTACGCCACTCTCGCGGCGCGCACCCCGGTTCATCACATCGCGCTGCCCAACGGGCAACCAGTCTGGTTGATCACGGGCTACGACGAGGCGCGCCAGGCGCTGCGGGACCCACGACTGGTGAAAAGCGACCAGGTATCGGTCAATCTCGGCAGCGAACTGCTGGAACCCCAGATCTTCGCGGCGATGAGCCGCCATATGCTCAACCGCAACCCGCCGGACCACACCCGGCTACGCCGGCTGGTCGCCGCAGCATTCACCCGGCGGCGTATCGAACGACTCGCGCCACGCATCCAGCACCTCACCGATGAGCTGCTCGATGCCATCACCCCCAGAACGCAGGTGGAGCTGATCAGCTCGTACGCTCTCCCGCTGCCGATGAATGTGATCTGTGAGCTGCTCGGGGTGCCGGCCGATCGCCGCACCGAGGTGCATCACTGGTCTTCCACCGTGATCAACAGCACCCTGGAGAGCCCCGACGTGCTCGTGGCCGCGTCCAAGGCGATGGTGGCCTACCTGCGCGAACTGGTGCAGTGCAAGCGCAGCGATCCCGCCGACGACCTGCTCTCCGCGCTGGTGGCAGCTCGTGACGGCCAGGACCGGCTCACCGAGGACGAGCTCACCTCGACAGTGTTTCTCATCCTCGTCGCCGGCCACGAGACCACAGTCCACCTGATTGGCAACGGGGTGCACGCACTGCTCACCCACCCCGAGCAACTGGCGTTGCTCCGCGCCCAACCACATCGGCTGGATGCTGCTATCGAGGAGCTGCTGCGCTTCGACGGACCGCTACAGGTATCGACCTTCCGGCTGACCAGCGTGCCGGTGAGCATCGGCGCGACCACCATCCCAGCGGGTGAGATCGTCTTGATCGGCGTGCTGGCCGCCAACCGGGCACCCGCGTGTGCCGCGCGACCTGAGGCGCTGGACATCACGCGCGCCGACACCCCCCACCTGAGCTTCGGCCGCGGCCTGCACCACTGCCTCGGCGCGCCGCTGGCCCGGCTGGAAGGCCGGATCGCGGTGGGCAGCCTGCTCACCCGCTTCCCGCAGCTGCGGCTCGCGGTCCCCGCCGAGCACCTGACCTGGCGACCGAATGTGCTGATCAACGGCTTGGCCACCCTTCCGGTGATCCTTCGGTGACACCGGCGCCTCGAACCGGCAGGTCAGTTCCCGAAGGGACCGCCTTCGGGTAACCGTAGATCGGGCTTGTCCACTTCCTCGATGTTGACGTCCTTGAACGTGAGCACCCGGACGTTCTTGACGAACCGGGCCGGCCGGTACATATCCCACACCCAGGCATCAGACATCCGGACCTCGAAATACACCTCGCCCTCCGCGTTGCGGGCCTGCACATCCACCGCATTGGCAAGGTAGAAGCGCCGCTCCGTCTCCACGACATAAGCGAACTGACCGACGACGTCGCGATACTCCTTATAGAGTGACAGCTCCATCTCGGTCTCGTACTTCTCGAGATCCTCGGCGCTCATCGACGACCCATGGATCGCTTCATCGGGTTCTGGCTCCTCCTGTCCGTGCCGGCGCCCGGTCGGTCTGACTCGCTCATTCTGAACTCATTCTGAACCACCACCGGCGGATGGTGACCGTGCTGCTGCGCGGCCACCGTCACGTTGACGTAGCTGAAGCGGTGCACCGCGGACGGGCCATGCTCCAGCAGAGCTGCGTTGTGCTCCACAGTGCAGTAACCCTTGTGCTCTCCGAAGCCGTACCACGGCATCCGCTCGTGCAGATCCCCCATGATGCGATCCCGGGTGACCTTGGCCAGTACCGAGGCCGCCGCTACGCACGCCGCCACCCGGTCCCCGCCGATCACCGCCATGTTCGGGGCCGTCAGGCCGGGAACCCGGAAGCCATCGGTGAGCACGTAACCGGGGTGCACGGCAAGCCCGGCGACAGCGCGGCGCATCCCTTCCAGGTTGGCCACATGCAGCCCCATCTCGTCGACCTCCCCAGGAGGGATCAGAACCACGCTGCGGGCCACCGCCCTGGCGACGATCAAGTCGTAGTAATAGGCCCGCCGTGCCGCGGAGAGCAGTTTGGAGTCGGTAAGCCCATCCAACGCCACGCCGTCAGCCGGCCGCAGCACGCAGGCCGCGACCACCAGCGGGCCCGCACACGCCCCTCGGCCGGCCTCGTCCACCCCGGCAACCGGACCCAGACCCTTGCGATGCAGGACGGCCTGCATCGCCCAGATACCACCGTCACGGCGCACGACCGCTCTCGGCGGTCGTGGCAAGACCTGGCTGGTGCTTCGCGCGGGTACCGGCATAGCCATCAGCCACGCCCCCGGACGACCACCCACCCCCACAGGGTTCGACCGCCCCGCCGCACCGGCCATGCCAGCAGCACACCAGCTGCCAGCGGGAGGCGTGTGGGCCAGCCAGGCCCGGGTAACCCCGGCATGCCGAGGGCCTGAGGCGGCGGCTGTTGTGGGTCGGGGTCAGGGACGCTCTGCCATCGGGACACCGGGAGCACGATCATGCGGGCCTTGCCGATGACGTTGCTCACCGGCACGGTACCCGAACGCCGGTCTGAGACATGCCGGCGCGAGTCCGCGCTGTTGTTGCGGTTGTCCCCCATCATCCACAAGCTGCCCTGGGGCACCGTGACCGGGCCGAAGTCCTCCTGAGGCTCGTTTCCGAGGAACTTCGCATACGGCTCGCTCAGCGAGGCGCCATTGACCATCACCCGGTGCTGGCGGTCGCAGCACTGCACCGTCTGACCACCTACCGCGATCACCCGCTTGACGAAATCTCGTTCGTCCGGTGGCGCGAGACCGATCACGGAGCCAGCCTCCTGGAGTCCGCGAATCAGGAAGTTGTCCGAGCGCTGGCTGGAGAACTCGCTGGCCCACGAGTCGGTACCGCGGAACACCACCACATCGCCCGGTCTCGGATCGCGGAACCGGTAGGTCAGCTTGTCGACCAGCACCCGATCGTCGGTGCAGCCTGGGCAGCCGTGCAGGGTCGGTTCCATGGACGCCGAGGGAATCACGTACACCCGGGCGAGAAACGTCTGGATCAGGAACGTCAATACCAGTGCGGTGAGTACCAGGATCGGTAACTCACGCCAGAACGAGCCCTTCCTACGCCGCGACAGCCGATGACGGTGCGCTCGGCGGCTACGGGGATCGCCGGGATCGTCGCTACGAGCGGATTCGGTCGAGCGAGCCAGGTGGGCCACGTCCTCAGGCTATCGACAGCCAGCCGGTGCCGGCCGGTCAGGATGCGGAGGGCGTCTCACGCTTTTCCTTGATCTTGGCCGCCTTGCCCCTGAGGTCGCGGAGGTAGTAGAGCTTGGCACGCCGCACGTCACCGCGGGTGACCACCTCGATCTTGGCGATATTCGGGGTGTGCACCGGGAACGTGCGCTCCACACCCACCCCGAACGACACCTTGCGCACGGTGAAGGTCTCCCGCACGCCCCCGCCCTGGCGACGGATGACCGCTCCTTGGAATATCTGTACCCGCTGGCGCGAGCCCTCGATGACGCGGACATGCACCTTGAGCGTGTCACCGGGGCGGAAGTCGGGAATGTCGGACCGCAACGACTTCGCGTCCAGGGCGTCCAGGGTGTTCATCGGGAGTCCATCCTCGTCATCGTGTGGTGTAGGGCGCCCTGAGATCAGGCGCGAACAGCGGCTCCGGCAACAACAGGGGCATCCGCCCTGGGGCAGCCCCCATCCCTGACCCGCTGCGGTAACCAAGCCAGTGTGCCAGACGGCGCTGTCCGGCGATGAAACGGGGCAGTTGATGTCCGCCCGCGAATCGGCGGCATCACCAGGCGGACGTCAGCCGGGCGGCGGGGTCAGCTGTTCGAGCAGCGCGCAATCCGCACCATCGAGCGCGCCGGGTCGCAGCGCCGCCAGCAGATCTGGCCGGCGGGCGACTGTGCGCTCCAGCGCACGGTCCCGGCGCCAGCGGGCGATTGCGGCGTGGTTGCCCGATCGGAGCACAGCGGGCACCTCCCGGCCCCGCCACACCTCCGGCCGGGTGTAGCAGGGTCCTTCCAGGAGGCCGTCGGAAAAGGAATCCTGCGCCGCGGAGGCGGGATTACCCAGCACCCCGGGCAGCAACCGGGCGATCGCCTCCACCATCACCAGCACGGCGACCTCCCCCCCGACGAGCACGTAGTCACCGATCGAGACCTCCTCGACCACGACTCGATCGGCAGTATCTTCTAAAACGCGCTGGTCGATGCCCTCATAGCGGCCGCAGGCGAACACGAGCCTCGGTTGGCTCGCCAGCTCGGCCGCGAGCTGCTGGGTGAAGGGCCGGCCGGACGGTGTGGGAACCACCACCCGCGGTGCCGGCTCACCGGCGAGTACCTCATCCAGGGCCCGTCCCCACACATCGGGGCGCATCACCATGCCGGGGCCTCCGCCGTAGGGTGCGTCATCCACCGACCGGTGCACGTCCAGAGCCCAGTCCCGCAGGTCGTACACCGTAAAAGTGATCAGGTCCCGCTCGATGGCCCGGCCGAGCAATGCCTCCCTGGCCGGCCTCAGATACTCCGGAAAGATCGTCACAACCTGAATCAGCACCGCGCGCACCCTCAGTCGAGCAGTCCGCCGGGAGGGTCGAGCACCACCCGGCCACGAGCAAGATCCACCTCAGGGACGATGTCCCGGACGAAGGGCACCAGCGCCTCACCGTGATCGGTCACCACGACCAGCAGATCGCTGGCCGGGGCGTGTACCACCTCGCGAACGGTACCCAGCGCCACACCGTCAGGGCCCACCGCCGCCAGGCCCTCGAGCTGGTGATCATAGAACTCGTCGGGGTCATCCAACGCAGGTAGCCCGGCCGCATCGATGGTCACGAGCAGGCCGGACAACTCGGCCGCCGCCGCACGGTCCTCCACTCCGGCGAACCGCACGAGCAGGACTCCCCCATGCGGGCGGACGGTCTCTACGGCGAGGGTCCGGCCACCGTCCGCTCCAAGCTGGGCACCGGGGGCGAAGCGTTGTTCGGGGAAGTCGGTGCGCACCTGCACGGTGACCTCCCCGCGCAGGCCATGTGGCCGGCCGATCCGGCCGACCACCCGCTGCGAGTCCCCGGACACCGACTCAGCGGTCGGTGTCGACGACGTCGACACGCACCCCACGCCCACCGATCCCGCTCATCACCGTGCGCAATGCGGTGGCGGTGCGCCCGCCCCGGCCGATCACCTTACCGAGATCATCGGGGTGGACATGCACTTCCAGGGTTCGTCCCCGCCGCGTGGTCACCAACTGGACGCGCACGTCGTCGGGGTTGTCGACGATCCCCCGAACCAGATGCTCCAGCGCGTCAGCCAGCATGCTCACACCTGGCCGTCCGCGACCGTCGCTGTGTCCTCCCGGTCGTCGGCCCCGGTCGTAGCGTTGTCGCTGCGCGCTTCAGGGCTGGCCTCAGCCGGGCGGCCGGCCTTCTTCCGCGGCGTGGTGGCCTCGGTGACCGGCACCTCGCCGGCCTGCTCCAACGCCCGGTTGAACAGCTCTGCCCGATCCGGCTTGGGCTCGGCTCGCTGCAGCGTGCCCTCCGCACCGGGGAGACCCTTGAACCGCTGCCAGTCCCCCGTGATCTCGAGGATGTGCTGCACTGAGTCAGTGGGCTGGGCTCCCACCCCGAGCCAGTACTGGGCTCGCTCGGAGTTCACCTCGATGAGGCTCGGTTGTTCCTTGGGGTGGTACTTGCCTATCGTCTCGATTGCCTTGCCGTTGCGGCGGGTGCGAGCGTCGGCGACGACGATCCGGTAGTACGGCTGGCGAATCCTGCCGAGCCGCATGAGCTTGATCTTGACAGCCACGGGTCGAGCTACTCCTGTCAACGTGAAATGGTCACGGTGAGAGCGCACGACTCGTGGTGGGGACACGAACCGGCGGCACTCGCGAGGTCAGTGGTCGAGGCGTGTTGAGAGGACCCGCCGCGACAACAGCGTCCTATTGTGCCAGACAACTCCGGCATGCCCGCCCGCGGCGGGCCGGGCCTCATCCGGAGAACATGCCTTGAGTGATCAGCAGCAGACCGACTGCGGGCAAGAAGTTGTTCGCCTGGTGGGCCACGACGCTGGCCAGCAGGTTGCCGGTGAGCACCCGCGCCAGCGCGATCGGCAGCGAGATCACCACGAGTAGCGGGGTGCGCAGCAGCTCCAGGTGTGCGCAGGAGAACAGCACCGTGGTCAACCCGAAGATCACCCAGCGGTTCCAGTTCCAGTACTCCATCGCCCGCCACAGCACCCCGCGATAGAGCACCTCCTCGCACACCGGGGCGATCAACCACACCCCGACGAAGAGCACCAGCGCGAGGCTCAACGGCAGCCGCTGACCGTCGAACACATCCCCTACGGCGGAGTTCGCCTGGCTCTTACCCACCCACCGGGCCCAGAACGCCGCAGCCGGCAAGGTGACGATCATCCCCACGACGCCCAGCGCGAGCCCGATCACGGCGTCGGTCAGCCGCCATCGCACTGACAGCTGGTTGCGCAACCGCTCCAGCAGGCTCCCCTGGCCGAGGAGCGCGGCACCGGTGGAGGCGACGGCAGCGGCCGCCACGGTGGGCACGACCAGCGCGGCGACCAGCGCCGTGCCGGGCAGCCGCAAACCCGAGCCCGCATGCCAGGAAGCCAGCGCGAAGGGCACCAGGACCAGCACCGACATCGACAGGAAGGTCACCTCGGCGAGCGCGAAGCTGGCGAGCATGAGCCAGCCACGGCGGGTGTCGCGCACTATCGTGCTCACAGCACCCGACCACGCAGCATCAGCAAGGCCGGGTCACGCAGGGTGCCCGGGTCCCGCCGGGGGTCGTCCCGGGTGACCATCAGGTCCGCTGACGCACCGGCCACCAGACCGGGAGCACCCAGCCAGTCCCGGGCCGCCCAGCTCGCGGCCGCCAGCGCGCGCTCCCCGCTGAGCCCGGCGGCGCGCAGCGCGACGATCTCGTCCACCAGCCGGCCGTGCTTGATGCCACCACCGGCGTCGGTACCGGCGTAGATGGGGATCCCGGCCTCGATGGCGGCACCGATCGTGTCCGGCAACCCGGCGTGCAACGCGCGCATGTGCGCGCCGTAGCGGGGGTACTTGCCGGCGCGCTCAGCGATCGCGGGGAACATCTCCACGTTGATCAGTGTGGGCACCAGGGCGGTTCCCCGCGCGGCCATCTGGGCGATGGTGTCGGTGGACAGGCCGGTGCCGTGCTCGATGCAGTCGATCCCGGCTCCGACCAAGCCCGGCAGCGCCTCGGCGCTGAAAACATGCGCGGTGACCCTGGCCCCGGCGGCGTGCGCGGCGGCGATCGCCTCCACCAGCACGTCGTCGGGCCACAGCGGCGCCAGATCGCCACGTCCCCGGTCGATCCAGTCGCCGATCAGCTTGACCCAGCCGTCGCTGAGGGCCGCTTGCTCCTGCACGGCTTGGGGCAGCAACCCGGGGTCGTCGAGCTCCACGCCGATGGTCGGGATGTACCGCTTGGGGCGGGCCAGGTGGCGCCCGGCCCGGATGATCCGCGGCAGGTCCTCCCGGGCCTGCAACGGGCGGGTGTCGATCGGGGCTCCACAGTCCCGGATGAGCAGCGTGCCCGCATCCCGGTCGGTGACAGCCTGCTCGGCGGCTTCGGCGAGACCTACTGGGCCCCGCGCACCGATGCCGATGTGGCAGTGCGCGTCGACCAGACCGGGAAGGACGTACCCACCGTCGCAGGCGGTGACCGCGCCGGGCACCGGCTCGGCACTGATCACCCCGCCCGATACCCACAGCTCACCGGGTTCCCCGCCGGGCAGCAGCACGCCGCGCACATGCAGGGCAGGGGTCATTTCTTGCGGAACTTCAGTCTCGATGGGTCGAAACCCGGCGGCAGTTGATCCATACCGGACAGTTTGGAGAGGTCGGGGAACTCGGGCATGTTCCCGGGCATCCCCTCAGGCAGGCCTGCCGGCAGGGCGCCGCGCGCCTTCGACGGCGTCGGGCCCCGTCCCTTGGCTTTCTTGCCTTTACGTCCCTTGCGGCTGCGCCGTCCGGGACCGGCCCCCGGGAAGCCGAACCGGCCGGCCATCTGCTGCATCATCTTCCGAGCCTCGAAGAACCGCTCGACGAGCTGGTTGACCTCGCTGACCGTCACTCCCGAGCCGCGGGCGATGCGCTGGCGGCGGGAGGCGTTGATGATCTTCGGATCAGCCCGCTCGGCGGGGGTCATGCCACGGATGATCGCCTGCAGGCGATCCAGCTGGCTGTCATCGACCTGGGCGAGCTGCTCTTTCATCCCTGCCGCGCCAGGCAGCATCCCGAGCAGGTTGCCGATCGGACCCATCCGCCGGATCGCCTGCATCTGCTCGAGGAAGTCCTCCAGGGTGAGCTCACCACTGCCGATCTTGGCCGCGGTCTGCTCAGCCTGCTCGGCATCGAAGGCCTGCTCGGCCTGCTCGATCAGGGTGAGTAGATCCCCCATGCCCAGAATCCGGCTGGCCATCCGGTCCGGGTGGAAGATATCGAAATCTTCGAGCTTCTCACCGTTGGATGCGAACAGGATCGGAGCACCGGTGACCTGCCGCACCGACAGCGCGGCGCCACCGCGGGCGTCTCCGTCCAGCTTGGTGAGCACGACGCCGGTGAAGCCCACCCCGTCCCGGAACGCCTCCGAGGTCGACACCGCGTCCTGGCCGATCATGGCATCGATGACGAACAGGATCTCGTTGGGCCGGACCGCGTCCCGGATATCGGTGGCCTGCTGCATCATCTCGGCGTCGATGCCGAGCCGCCCGGCCGTGTCCACCACGACGATGTCGTGCTGGCGGGCCCGGGCCTCGGCCACACCGCGCCGCGAGACGTCCACCGGATCTCCGACACCGTTGCCCGGTTCGGGGGCGTAGACATGCACCCCGGCCTGCTGACCCACGATCTGCAACTGGGTGACCGCGTTAGGGCGCTGCAGGTCGGCAGCGACGAGCAGCGGCGTGTGTCCCTGGCCACGCAACCAGCGAGCGAGCTTGCCGGCCAGTGTCGTCTTTCCGGAACCCTGCAGACCCGCCAACATGATCACAGTCGGAGGCATCTTGGCCAGGTCCAAGCGCCGGGTCTCACCACCCAGAATGCTGATGAGCTCCTCATGAACGATCTTGACGACCTGCTGGGCGGGGTTCAGCGCGGCGGAGACCTCCGCGCCCTTGGCTCGCTCCTTGATCTGCGCGACGAACTGGCGAACAACCGGTAGCGCGACATCGGCCTCCAGCAAGGCGATGCGGATCTCGCGCGCGGTGGCGTCGATGTCGGTGTCGGAGAGCCTGCCCTTGCCGCGCAGACCAGACAGCGCCGCCGTGAGCCGGTCGGAGAGGGTGTCGAACACGCCGGTCGCGCTCCCTTGAGATCCGGCGGGGCTATGCGCCCCGGAGTCTGGCTGGTTGAACTCCCAGCCTAGCTGCGTCGCCGCGGACCCGGGCGCCAGGACCGCCGGCGTCCCAGGCCCCACCCCGGGCTGCCGGCGATCTGGCAAGGGCTCTGGCGGGGGAAGCGGCACCGCTGCCCGATTCTCCGGTCCGGGCAGCGGGGCCCGCGTCCGCCCGACCACCGTCGAGCCACCTGATCAGCATGCCCGCGGCGATCACCGCTGGGGAGCGTGATTACCCGCGCTCAGAGGTAAGTAGAACTACCCGCTACGGATGCAGCCCGAACCTGGCCGTGGGCTGATCGGCCTGCCTGGGCCGCCCGGACGAACGGGGACGTTCCCACCGCACGGTGGGTGTGGCGCCCCGGTCCCCGCCACCGCCCGCCGCCGGCGGGGGCGCCGGTGACGGGGGGCTCTTCGGCGGCTCGTCTCGCTTGGTCTGCTCCATGACCTCCGCGGGCTCGTCGATCTCGGCCTGCTGGGCGACCTCGGACTGCTCAGCCGGAGTCGGCGTCTCGACCACTCCCAGCGCGTCCACCAGCAGCCGATGCACCTCCGACAGCTGACCGGTGACCTCCGATCGCAGCTGCCGCGCGGCGCTGACCTGCCGTTTGGCATTCACCGTCCGGCTGCTCAGCCGCTCACCCGCGATCTGCAGGAGCAGGTACAGCGCCGCGACGCTGCGGGTCTGGTACTCGTGGATCCAGCCCTCGGTGTCGGCTTGACGGCTGGCGATGTCCTGTTCCAGCTGCCGCTCCACCTGCTGGCGCCGCGCGGTGGACTCGGTTTCCAGCGATTGCCGCCGCCTGGTGGCCTCGGCATCCAAGCGCTCGCACTGCTGCTTGGTCTCGGTCAGCAACCGATCAGCCTCGGTGCGCGCGCCCTCCCGCAACGAGGTCGTCTCCCGCTCGGTGGTGGCCCGCAACTCGGCGGCCTCGTCCTCAGCCATCTGCAGCATGCGCTGGATCCGCGCGGTCGCCGCCGCCAGCGGTGAGCGTTGCAACCGATCGACCTCGCCCGCCGCCTCAGCGGCCTCCCGACGCAGATCCTCCATCTGCCTGGCCGCCTCGGCCGATTCACGGCGCAGCTGTTCGAGACTATCGCGCAGGTCAGCGGCTCGCTGCAGCGCAGCATCGCGTTCAGCCCCGATAGTCGCAACGCGAGCCTTCAGCGCGTTGACATGCTCGGTGACCTGCTGGCGGTCGAACCCACGTAACACGATCTCGAACGGTGCGGCTGGGGAGATGGCCTCGTCGCGAGTTCCGTCCATGCGGCCGGATGGTAGCCCCGGCACTCAGCGGGCTGCGCAGAGCACCGCCCGCTCCACCTTCTCGCGCACCCCAAGCGGTAGTGCGGCCTGGGTAGCGCAGCGGCTACCCCCGGCGCTGGTCAGGCAAAACGCGTCCACCACCGAGCTACCCAGGGTGGCGACCCGGGCCCAGCGCACGCTGACGGCGCTGCGTTCCAACGCCGAGGCAACCCGGTAGAGCAACCCGATGCGGTCGGTGGTCCGCAGCTCGAGGACCACGGCTCCGGTGGCCTCGTCGTCGAACCACAAGACCTTGGTGTCGGCAGCGTCAGCGGTCTCACCAGCCTCGGCGTCGGATCCCGCTCCCGGCGCCCGTGTCTCTCCGTAGTCGCGTTCCTTGGCAGCCAGCGCCGGCACCAGTTGCAGGGAGCCGTCCAGCGCCCGGAGCAGATCCTGGCGCAGCAGGGCGGCATCGGGCGGGCGGCCGAAGCGTGGCGAGACAGCGAAGGTGTTCACCACAGCCGAACCTCCCGGCAGCTCGATCACTCGAATGTCCGCTGAGTGGACCTGCAACGATTGCAACGCCAGGACCCCAGCGGCCAGCCCCAGCACTCCGGGACGGCCGGGAGTGACCACCGTCACGGTGGTGGTCGCATCCGGCCCTGCCGCGCTGCTCGCCGCCACGTGCAGCGATCCGCTTGCGACGGACTGGTGCGCGAGCGCGCGAAGCTCCTCGGTGAGTGGCGCCGGCACCGGCGCCGAGCGCCCGGCCAGTACCGCGCGGCAGCGTTCGGCGAGATCGAAGATCAGCCCAGCGCGCCAGTCGGTCCACACGCTGGGGCCGGTCGCCAGCGCGTCCGCCTGGGCCAGCGCGACCAGCAACTCCAGCAGGATGGGATCGCCCCCGAGGGTGTCGACCACCCGCTTCGCGGTGGCGGGGTCCTCCAGATCACGCCGGGTCGCAGTGTGCGGGAGCAGCAGGTGGTGGCGGACCACGGCGCAGAGCGTCTCGATGTCGGTGGACCGCAGCCCGAGCCGGTGCCCGATCTGTTCGGCCAGCGCGGCCCCGATGATGCTGTGATCCCCGCCACGGCCCTTACCCAGGTCGTGCAGCAGCGCACCCAGCAGCAGCAGGTCCGGGCGGGCGACCGTGGTGGTCAGCCGGGCGGCCTGCGCCGCGGCTTCCACGAGGTGCCGATCCACCGTCCAGACATGGACCCGGTCCCGGGGAGGTAGGTCACGCACCGCTCCCCACTCCGGGAACAACCGGCCCCATAACCCGGTGCGGTCCATGGCCTCGATCACATCGACCGCCGGCCGGCCAGTCCCCAGCAAGGACAGCAGCTCGTCCAACGCTGCCTTCGGCCACGGCTGGCGCAGCTCGGGGGCGGTGTCAGCGAGCGTGGTGAGAGTGCCGGTGGCAACCGGCATCCCGGTGCGCGCCGCTGTGGCCGCCACCCGCAACGCCAGGGCCGGGTCCCGCACAGGGCTGGCATCGCGAGCCAACGCCACCTGGCCGCCGTGCTCGACCACTCCCTCATCCAGCGGGCGGCGTACCGGTGTCCGGCTCAGGCTGCGCAGGCCCGTCAGCCGCGCCCGCCCCCGGGGAGGTAGCGCCGCCCGGGCGGCGCGCATCCCGACATCCACGGCGTAGACGACGGTGCGCGCCGCCCCGGACAGCCGCCGAGCCAGATCGAACCGATCACCGAGGGCCAGTACCGCAGCTACCTCGTCGGCCTCCTGCGCGCGCAGGACGTCGCGAGCCCGGCCGGCGACCCGGTGCAGCTCGGTACGGACGTCCAGTAACAGCTCGCGCGCCGCGCGCACCTCCGGCCCGGCCCGGTCTATCAGCTGACCCGCCGAGAGCGCGTCGAGCAGTTGCGCATCGCGCAACCCGCCGTGACCGTTCTTCAGATCGGGTTCCACCCGGTGAGCGATGTCGCCGCACTGCGCCCACCGCTGCTGTGTCGACTCCGCGATCTCATCCAGCCGGCCCCGGATTCCGGTACGCCAGGCCCGCCGTACCGCGGTGTCCATCGCGGTGAACAGCTCGCCGTCCCCAGCGATCAGGCGGGCGTCCAGCAGCCCCAGTGCGGCCCGCAGGTCAGTGGCCGCGACCTGCACGGCTTGCCCGACGGTGCGCACACTGTGGTCGAGACTGATGCGAGCGTCCCACAGCGGGTACCACAACGAATCCGCGAGCTCCGTGACGTCACCCCGGCCGTCGTGCAGGAGCACCAGGTCCAGATCGGAATACGGCACGACCTCACGGCGGCCCAGCGCGCCGACCGCGACCAGGGCGTTGCCGGAGCCGATACCGACGGCCGCGCACCGCTTGGTGAGCCACAGCTCGTAGAGCTCGGCCAACGCAGTGCGCAACGCCTCCGCCGGTAGCTGGCGGTGCCGGGGGTTCTCACCCAGGAGCGCGCTGCGAGCCCTGACCAGGTCGTCGGCGGAGGCGTCCGGGCTCCCGTCGTGGGGCAGGGGGCCAGAGAGCACCATCGCGCCTCTCCCGTTCTAACCATCCCACTAACCGAGACGCCCGCCGGCACGGCGGGACGTCATCCTGAGTGTGGTGCGCCCGGCCCGATGCCGTCGACCTCGGTGCCGAGATTCCGCGCCGTGTGTTTCCCCTGCTAGAACCGCTCGTTTCGGCGGTGTGAACTGGCACGGTCGCCGGTTACGAACAGGTTTCCAAAAGATCACGACAGCGGCGGGGCGCCGCGCACGTGCACCGGCGCCCCGCCGCGTCCCTGAGCGCCCAGTTGGGCGCGCAGACGGCTCAGATCGCGTCCACACCGCGCTCCCCGGTACGCACCCGGACCACGGTCTCCACTGAAGTCACCCAGACCTTGCCGTCACCGATCTTTCCGGTCCGAGCGGCCTCGACCACCGCATCGATGGTCTTATCCACCTGCGCTTCGTCCACCACAACCTCGACGCGGATCTTGGGCACGAAGTCCACCGAGTACTCGGCTCCCCGGTAGACCTCGGTGTGCCCCTTCTGCCGGCCGTAACCCTGCACCTCGCTGACCGTCATCCCGAGCACACCGATCCGTTCCAGGGCACCCTTGACGTCCTCCAACGTGAACGGCTTGACGATCGCAGTCACCAACTTCATCGCCTGTCATCCTTCCTGGCCGGTCGAGGCCGGGATCTTGCCTGCCGGTAGCTGGGTGGCCCGGCTGTTGGACGGCCCACCTCCGGTGAGGATCGAGCTGAGCTCGTAACCGGCCTCAGCATGCTCGGTCTCATCGATACCGGTGCGCTCGGCTTCGCCGTCCACCCGCAGGCCGATGGTGTACTTGAGCACCAGCGCGATGATCAAGGCACCGACGAACGAGAAGGCCATCACGGCGAACGCCGCCACCGCCTGGCGCCACAGCTGGTCGAGGCCTCCGCCGTAGAACAGTCCGTTGACCCCGGCGGGGGCCGCGGAGGTGGCGAGCAAGCCCACCAGCAGCGTCCCCGCCAAACCGCCGATGAGGTGCACGGCGACCACGTCGAGTGAGTCATCGAATCCCATTCGGAACTTGATGCTGACCGCCAGCGCGCACACCGCACCGGCGACTGCTCCGACCACGATGGCCCCGACCGGGGAGACCGACGAGCAGGACGGGGTAATCGCGACCAGCCCGGCCACCACGCCGGAGGCGCCACCGAGGCTGGTGGGCCGGCCATCGCGGATGCGCTCGACCAGCAACCAGCCCAGCATCGCGGCGCAGGTCGCGACGGTGGTGTTGATGAAGGTGATACCGGCCACCCCATTGGAGGCGACGGCCGACCCGGCGTTGAAGCCGAACCACCCGAACCACAGCAGTCCCGCACCGAGCATCACCAGCGGCAGGTTGTGCGGGCGCATCGCCTCGCGCGGCCAGCCGCGCCGCCTGCCCAGCACCAGGCACAGCGCCAGACCCGCCGCACCGGCGTTGATGTGCACCGCCGTCCCGCCGGCGAAGTCGATCGCCTTGAGTTGGTTGTTGATCCAGCCGCCGACCGGGGCACTGAACCCGTTTGCTGAGAACACCCAGTGCGCGACCGGGAAGTACACCACCGTCGCCCACAGCGCGGCGAAGGCCAGCCAGGGCCCGAACCGCATTCGGTCCGCGACCGCACCGGACACCAGAGCCACCGTGATGATCGCGAACATCGCTTGGAACGCGACGAACACCGTCGCCGGGATGGTCCCCACCAGTGGGATGTCGACCTTGGCGCCTCCGGTAGCGGTATAGGTCCCACCGAACAGACCGTGCAGCCCCCAATGCTCGAACGGGTTGCCGACCAGGCCATAGCCGGCATCGTTGCCGAACGCCTCCGAGTAACCGAAGAGCACCCAGAGGACGCCCACGATCCCCATCGCGGACATACTCATCATGATCATATTCAGGACGCTCTTCGAGCGGACCATGCCGCCATAGAAGAACGCCAGGCCCGGAGTCATCAGCAGCACCAGGGCCGAGCTGGCGAGCATCCAGGCCGTGTCACCGGTGTCGGGCACGGGCTCACTCCTCTGTGTCGAGCGCACCGCCACGAATGGGTGGTGCGTGCGAAAAGAGTGAAGAGCTGGTGTTTCGAGTAGAGGTGCGGGGTGTTTCTACTACGTTAACTGTCCTACCTGGACTGTTACTTCTATATTGCAGGCACGATCAGGGGCCGCCGGTGACCGGCCCGACGGCTAATCCAGCAGTGCGTCGACGAACGCAACGGGCTCGAACGGCGCAAGATCGTCTACCCCCTCTCCGAGACCGACCAACTTGACCGGCACCCCGAGCTCACGCTGCACGTGGAAGACAATCCCTCCCTTGGCGGTGCCGTCGAGCTTGGTCAGCACGATGCCGGTGATATCGACGACCTCCCGGAACACTCTGGCCTGGATCATCCCGTTCTGACCGGTGGTGGCGTCCAGCACCAGCAGCACCTCATCCACCTCGGTCTGCTTGGAGACGACCCTCTTGACCTTGCCCAGCTCGTCCATCAGGCCGGTCTTGGTATGCAGCCGCCCGGCGGTGTCGATCAGAACCGTGTCCACCCCGTCAACGCTGCCCCGCTTCACTGCCTCGAAGGCCACGCTGGCCGGGTCGGCTCCCTCGGCGCCGCGCACGACCTCGGCGCCGGCCCGCTCGCCCCAGGTGGCCAGCTGCTCGACGGCGGCGGCCCGGAAGGTGTCGGCCGCACCGAGTAGCACCCGCCGGCCGTCGGCAACCAGCACCCGGGCCAGCTTGCCGGTGGTAGTCGTCTTCCCGGTGCCGTTGACCCCGGCGATGAGCACGACACCGGGCACGCTCTCACCGTCGGCACCGTTGTGCGGTAGGGCTCGCACCGCGCGGTCCAGCTCCGGGCGCAATGCCTCGATCAGCACATCGCGCAGCGCAGCGCGAGCCTGCTCGGCAGTCCGCACGCCACGCTGGGCAAGCTCTTCACGCAACCGGTCGACGATCTCGGTGGTGGTAGCCGCACCGAGATCGGCGAGTAGCAGGGTGTCCTCCACATCGGTCCACGAGTCCTCGTCTAGATCACCCGCGCCCAGCAATCCCAGCAGGCTCTGCCCGAACGCCGACCGGGACCGGGCCAGCCGGCCGCGTAACCGGACCAGCCGGCCCGCCGGAGCATCGATCGGTTCCAGCAGCGCGGCTGGTTCCGCAGGAGCCAGCTGTTCGACGACCTCGGGTTCGGCGATCTTCGGCGCGGGGGCCACCAGCTCTACCGGCGTCACCACCTCGGATTCCGCAACCTCGGATTCCACGACCTTCGGTTCCACGACCTCCGGTGCTGGAGCCACCGACCCCACCGGCTCATCGGCTGCCGGCCTGCCGACTTCGGGCGCCGGCGGCGGGGCGAGCGGTTCAGCGACTTCCGGCGCAGGAGCAACCGGTGCGGAGGCTGCAGCGTCGGGGACTGCCGGTTCGGCGGGGGCTTTCTCCGTAGGCGCCGGAGGGACAACCTCCGTCGGTGGGACCAGATCTTCGGACGGTGCTGGTGGTGCTGCCGACTTTGGTGCGGGGGTAGTGGGCGGCTTCTTTCGCTTCTTGGGCCTGGCGGGAGCTGACCCCTGGGGTGGCGCAGGTGCAGGGGGCCCCTGTGCCGGGGGCTTGGGCGGGGCCGGCGTGGCGGGACCCTGCGCCGGTCGTTTCGGTTTCACCGGTGCAGGTGCAGGGGGCCCCTGGGTCGGGCGCTTCGGTTTCGGGGCACCAGGTGCGGACGGCTTCTGCCCTGGCCGCTTGGGCGGTGCAGGCGCGGACCCCTTCGGCACGTCGGTGGGCGGCTTCGACGGTGCCGGAGCCGCCGCCCGGGGTGCGGCCTGGGCCGGTGGATCGCCCCCGCCGGCGGAGAAGCTGATGGAGCCGCCAGCCTGGTAACGACGCGGCGTCGGAGGTGCTTGCACCTCCTCCTCCTCGGGCTTCTCGGTGATGCTGATCCGCCGGCGACGGGCGAGCAACAAACCCACAACCAGCGCGACCAGCAGTACCACCGCAACGGCGATGGAGATCCAGATCACGCTCGACACCTGACCATCCTGGCATCTGGTCTGGCCGGCCAGCAGCGCTGGTCAGCATCTATCCGGTACACACCGTCCAGCGAGTGCCCAGCAGGACATTTCACCACCGAATCTCTCGTTGCCACGGTCGCTGAACTCGACGTAGCCGACGTCCCGGGTCACTCAGGCGTCGCTGAGGTCCAGTTCACGGAGCGGACCGGCGACGTCAGGGGCTACTGGGCGACGTGGGAGATCAGCAGATCGGTGAAGTCCTCTGCGGCGTCACGATCGAATTGCTCGTGCCGGTACCGGGCCACCAGGGAAAGCCGTTGATCACTGGTGATGACGCCGAACGAGACCGCGCATGCAGGGTCGCAGGGTGGAGAGAACCACAGCTCCGCCGGCTCGGAGGCGGGTTGGGAGCCGAACGTCGGTGTTTCGGGAACGCGTCCCAGATTCGAGAGCATCGCGGTGTCGACGAACCGATCACCAGTCAGGTGGATCAGCTGGGGCATCGCGCGTTTGACCGCCAACGGTGCCTTTCTGGTGCCTTCGAGAAGGTCATAAAGGCCATATGCCCGATCGCTTCGCCGCATCACGCGGGTCTGCTCCGCCACCGCGGCAACCGTGGTGGCCAGATCCGCCCGATCGTCATCCACCGTGGAGACGCTGACCATCGAGGTGAGATTGCTCACGACATCCCACAAACGATCGGCCGGACGGATGTTGACCGGCATCATCACCCCCACCCGGCCGGTTGGCACGTCGTGCTTGGTGTTCCACGCCTGCACGGTCCGGTGCAACGCGGCGACCAGGACATCGTTGACCGTCGTTCCCGATTCTCGCCGCACGAGTCCTGGCGTGGACTCGCCGATCTCCAGGGTCCGGAAGACGAACCCAAAACCTTCCTGGTCAGCGGCGCCGACGGCGGCGATCCGGCTCGGCGGCTCGAGCGCCTCCCGGACGCGTCGCAACCCCTCCAGCTGCCGTGCCCACTTCTCACCTCGGGTCTTCGGCGCGAGGAAGGAACCCAGGTCACGAGCCGCGGACAGCGGGAGCGGATCAGGTGGGTCAGGCTCACCCCGGTATGCCCGGGTGATGGACTGCATCAGGCGCAGCGCACCGACTCCGTCGGCGACGATGTGGCTGGCACAGAGCAGCACCAGGTCCCCGGCCGGCCGGCGAGCCAGCATTACCCGGAAGCCCGGCGCGCGCTCCAGGGATATCGGCGGGACGTAGAGCTCAGCACGTAGCTGCTCCAGCGCGGCGCTGTCCGGGCAGTCCACTACCTGCAGTGGATCGCGATCCACCTCACCGGCCACGTCCCACTGGTAGGAGCTCTCCCCCTCTGATGATCGCGACAGCCGAGCGCGGGCCAGTGGGTGCCGCTGGCAGCAGGCCAGCACCGCCTGCCGGAATCTGGTCTCATCCAGGTGATGATCGGCACCCAACTCGAACTGGACGTTCCATGCCGCGCGGGTCTCCTGCAGCAGCAGTAGCGATTCATCCAGCATGGTCAGTGGCAGTGTCGCTGGGCAAGACTGCGGAGCTGGGCAAGACTGCGGTGCTGCGGAACACAGCGGGTGAGACACGGTGTTACTGATCCCCTCAGTGCGATATTAAGCGGCACCCGCGGAGTCGGTGCCGCCGCGCAGTCGTTGCGAGATCACCGCGGTGATCCCGTCACCCCGCATGCTTACCCCGTAGAGCGCGTCGGCAACCTCCATCGTCGCCTTCTGATGTGTGATGACGATGAGCTGCGAGCGGTCCCGGAGTAGTTCGAACAGTGCGATCAGGCGGTTCAGGTTGGTGTCATCCAAGGCCGCTTCCACCTCGTCGAGCACGTAGAACGGCGATGGCCGGGCCCGGAAGATCGCGACCAACATCGCCACCGCGGTCAGCGATTTCTCCCCACCGGAGAGCAAGGACAGGCGCTTGACTTTCTTGCCGGGGGGGCGGGCCTCGACCTCGATGCCAGTGGTGAGCATGTCGTCGGGTTCGGTGAGCAGCAGCCGGCCCTCTCCGCCGGGGAACAGCGTCGCGAACACCGTCTCGAACTCGCGGGCCACGTCATGGTAAGCCTCGGTGAACACCTCGAGGATCTTCTCGTCGACCTCGGCGACGACGGTGAGCAGATCCCGCCGGGTGGCTTTGAGGTCTTCGAGCTGGGTGGACAGGAACTTGTAGCGCTCCTCGAGCGCGGCGAACTCCTCCAGCGCAAGCGGGTTGACCTTGCCGAGCAGGGCCAGATCACGCTCGGCTTGCTGGGCGCGGCGGGCCTGTGACGCCCGGTCGTAGGCAACCGGCTGCGGTGGGTTGACCAGCTCGCCGCGCGCCAATGCCGCCTCGTACTCGGCGACCTCGGACACAGCCGGTGGCACCGCCACGCCAGGTCCGTACTCGGCGATGAGGTCATCCAGACCGATGCCGAAGTCATCGGCGATCTTGGTCTCCAGTTGCTCGATGCGCAGCCGCTGCTGGGCCCGCAGCAACTCGTCGCGGTGTACGGCATCGGTGAGCTTGTCCAGCTCAGTGGCAAGCTCACGAATCCTGGCCCGGACCGCAGCCAGGTCCTGCTCCCGCTGGGTCCGCTCGACGGCGATCGCGTCGCGCTCGGCCGCGGCCCGCGCCAGCGAGGTCTCGATGCAGCTCAGAGCCAGCTCACCGGCCTGGACGACCTCGCCGGCCAGCGCGGCGCCCCGCTGCCGGGCGGCGGCCGCGGCCGCGGCCCGTTCCCGGGCCACCCGTTCGGCTTGCGCGCTGCGACGTAACCCCTCGGCCCGGCCGGCCACCGCCTGGGCACGCTCCTCGGCGGTGCGCAGCGCCAGCCGTGCCTCCACCTCCTCTCCGCGCGCGGAGTTCAGCGCCGCCACCGCCTCATCCCGTTCGGAGCTGTCCAACTCGGAATCGGCCGGCTCGTCCTGGGCCAGCCGCAACCGCTCCTCCAGCTCGGCCAGGCTGGTCAGCGCGCCGTCGCGACGCTGCTCCATCTCGTCGCGCTGCCGGCCTAGCCGATCTGCCTCCGCAGCCGCGGACCGGGCGGCCTGCCCGAGCCGGGCGAGCTGTTCTGCGACCGCGGCCAACTGCGCATCCGACTGGTGCAGAGCGGCCAGCGTGTTGTCGACGTCCTCGGCCCGGTCGCCTTCCTCGGCGTTGGCCCCTTCGAGCTCAGCGGCCAGCCGTTCGATCAGCGTTTCGGACTCCGCCAGCCGGGCCCGGCTGTCATCCACGGCCGCCTGCACCTCGATGACACTCATCGTGCGGCCCGATCCGCCCTGCGCCCAGCTCGCGCTGAGCACATCACCGCCGGTGGTCACGGCACGGATGTCGGGTTGCGCCCGCACCAGGGCCCGGGCCGCTGCCAGATCATCGACCACGACGGTGCGCACCAGCAGCCGGGTGAGTGCAGGCAACAACGGCTCGGGGGCCGACAGCACATCCATCGCCCACCGGACGCCAGCCGGCAGCTCAGGCCAGCTCGACCGGTCCTCGGCAGCGGGAGCACCGCCGATGATCAGACCGGCGCGACCCGCGTCCTGGTCCCGCAACAGCGCCACCGCTGCGGACGCGACGTCCATATCGGATGCTGCCAGCGCATCCGCGGCAGCGCCCAGAGCTGCGGCCACCGCGGCCTCGGCACCGGGATCCACGGTGATTAGTTCGGCAACCGGGCCCAGCACTCCCGGCAACCCGGCGGCCAGCACGGTGTGTGCGCCGTCCTTACGCTCCAAGCCTAGTGAGAGGGCCTCCATCCGGGCCCGCCAGGATGCTCGTTGCTGCTCAGCCTCTCGGTGCCTCCCGGTGAGCTCGGCGCTGCGCTGCGCAGCAATGGAGTGAGCCGCACGGGCCGCCTCGTGCCGCTCGTCGAGCCCCACCTCGCCGGCGTGCAGCGCATCGAGGTCGTGCTGCAGCTCATCGAACTCCCGCTGGGCACCCTCTGCCCGCTCCCGGGCGTCGGCCAGTGCGCTGGAGAGCCGCTCGATCTCCTCCGCGGTAGCGCCCGAGGTGGACCGCAGCGCCTCGACCTGACCCGCGAGCCTGGCCAGCCCTTCCCGCCGATCGGCAACGGCGCGGGCCGCGGCGAGGTGCGCCCGCTCGGCGTCGGCGACAGCCTGCTCGAGCTCGACGCGGCGCTCCAGCGCACCGGACAGCGTGGCGGCGGCTTCCTCGACCACCGCGTGCAGTTCGGCCTCGGCGGTCTGCGCGGTGGCGGCCTCTCGCTCCAGCTCATCAGGATCCCGGCCTGGGCGGTGCTGCTCGAGAGGGGCGGAGAGGTGCCGGGCCCGTTGCGCCGCCAGTTGTACGGTGCCGCGCAGCCGCTCAGCCAGTGCCGAGAGCTGGTACCAGGTGTCCTGGGCCACCGAGAGCCGGGGAGCCGTGGCCTCCAGTGCACCCTCCAGACCGGCCTGCTCGGCCCGGTCCGCCTCCACGGCGCGTTCCACCTCAGCCCGGCGGGCCCGTGCTGCGGCCTCGTCAGCCTCGTCGCGGCTGAATGCCGCACGCAAGGCCACCAGGTCGTCGGCATGCAGCCGCAACTGGGCATCCCGCAGATCAGCCTGAACGGCTTGGGCTCGCCGGGCGATCTCAGCCTGCTTACCCAGCGGTTTGAGCTGGCGGCGCAGCTCGGCGGTGAGGTCGGCAAGCCGGGTCAGGTTGGCCTGCATCGCCTCCAGCTTGCGCAGCGCTTTTTCCTTGCGCTTGCGATGTTTGAGCACACCCGCGGCTTCCTCGATGAACGCGCGGCGTTCCTCGGGCTTGGACTGCAGGATCGAGTCGAGCTTGCCCTGGCCGACGATGACGTGCATCTCGCGACCGATCCCGGAGTCGCTGAGCAGTTCCTGGACATCCAGCAGGCGGCAGCTGTTGCCGTTGATCTCGTACTCGCTGGCGCCGTCCCGAAAGATCCGCCGGGTGATCGATACCTCGGTGTAGTCGATGGGCAGCACGCCGTCCGTGTTATCGATGGTGAGCGTGACCTCGGCCCGGCCCAGCGGAGGGCGACCCGCGGTACCGGCGAAGATGACGTCCTCCATCTTTCCGCCGCGCAGTGCCTTGGCCCCTTGCTCACCCATCACCCAGCACAGTGCGTCCACCACGTTGGACTTACCTGAGCCGTTGGGGCCCACGACGCAGGTGATGCCCGGCTCGAAGCGCAGTGTCGTAGCCGAGGCGAAGGACTTGAATCCCTTCAGCGTCAGGCTCTTCAAATGCACGGTGCGCTGGACCTTCCTGCTGCTTGTGCGTGCTTTCTGCTGCCCTCACCTGCCCCCAGCAGGGTCCCACACCATCTCATGGGGCGAGCCTTGCTATCCCGAGTACTAACGCTCGACGAAGCCGGTGACGCCGCCTCGGGCTGGGGTGAACCGCTCGGTGACCTGCCGCACCCGGCCCGGCGTGCGCCCGGAGCGCAACGCCGCGAGCAGCCGCTCGCAGGCTCTTCGCGGCCCCTCCGCGACGACCTCCACCCTGCCGTCGGAGAGGTTGGCCGCGTGCCCGACCAGGCCCAGCTCCAGCGCCCGAGCCCGGGTCCACCAGCGAAACCCGACACCCTGTACCTGACCATGAACCCAGACCGTCATCCGCACCGGTTGCTGTGTGGTCATATCTCCATGATGGCGGGCACGAACCTCACCCAATTCTGGGCTCCACCGGGTGGGACCCCCTGGGAGGCCTGCACGAAGCGCGTGTCGACGACGGGTGCCACGAACGGGTGCGGGCGGTCTCACGCTCGGGACGGCCTGGATCGCCACGCGCCGTTATTTGTCGGTGGCACGTTGTAGCGTGCTTTCATGCCCGGTTACCAGCGGATTCCGACGGATCTGGCGGATATGCCGCCAGGGCCTGCGTTGGCGGGTGTGCTCTCCGAGCTAGATCTGGCGCAGTTGACGGGTTTTGATTGTGTGCAGGTGCTCAAGGCCCAGTACCGGCAGCTGAGCCATGAGCGGGCCCGGTTGATGGTTGCAATGGTGGAGGTGGGGCTGCACAGCGCTGCGGGTGATGACCTGACCCGGATGGCCAGGCCCGACGAGTTCTCCGCTGATGAGATCCGCGCTGCGCTGGTGTTGACCCGCCGCGCCGCCGAGGCCCAGTTCTCGCTGGCGCATGATGTGCTGACCCGGCTGCCCGCGGCCCACTCCGCGATGGAAGCCGGCATGCTCGACGAACCACGCGCTCGGGTATTCTCGGAATGGACCGCCGAGCTGTCCCCCGAGCAGGCTCGCGCCGTGTGCGCCGCCCTGCTACCCCGTGCCCAGCGGCTGACCACCGGCCAGCTGACCGAGCAGATCAAGAAGATGGCCATTGCGATCGACCCTGAGTGGGCCCAGCGCCGTTATGAACAAGCTGTGGCCGAACGCAAGGTCGTGGGTTACCGCAACCCCGACGGGTCGGCCAACCTCTCCGGGCTCAACCTGCCCCTGGAGCGAGTCGCCGCGGCCTGCGGGCACATCGACGCGCTGGCCAGATCCGCCAAGCACGCCGGCGATTCCCGCCGCATCGACCACATCCGCGCGGACCTGTTCCTGGGCATGACCGACGGCACCTACGCCGGGCTGGACGACGCCACGATCCTCGAGCACCTCCGCACCACCTCCCGTAGCCACGACCCGCGCGATGACGAACCCGGCCACGGCGACGCCTGCGATGGCGGAGCAGACGACGCCCGCGTGGCCGCGGAGGGGGAGTGCGCAGCGACCGGTGCCCCATCGCCGCACCCCGGCCCTTCGGGAGCGGGAATGGAGCTGCGGGCACAGCTGACCACCCTGATCGGGCAGGACGAACGCCCCGGAGAGCTAGCCGGCTGGGGCCCGATCCACGCCGGTCTGGCCCGGGACCTCGCCGGTTTGATGTCCCGCGGGCAGTGGCGGTTCGTCATCACCGACCACGACGGGCACCTGCTGCACGCCGGGTTCACCCGAGCCCGCCCCACCGGTTCGGCACGCCGCTCGGCTGGTTCTCGGGAGATCGTCGAACTGCAGATCCCTGCCACTATCCTGCGGGAGCTCGCCAGCGACCCCGACGCGCAGCGAGACCCCAATGGTGACCCCACCCGACGCTCCCCCGGCTCCGTGCTACGCCGGTACCTCCAGATCCGCGACCGGTACTGCCTCATGATCGGCTGCCGGGCTCCCGCCCGCAGCACGGACGCCGACCACACCCTGGACTATGCCCGCGGCGGAACCACCACAGACCGCAACCTCGGCCATGGCTGTCGCCATGATCACCGCTTGAAACACGAGGGTGGTTGGCGGCTTGAACAGCTCGAACCCGGCCATTTCCGATGGATCAGCCGATCAGGCCATGCCTATCTGGTGCATCCACCGCCGATCATCGACCCTTTACCCCACCCGATCGTCCGATCAGAACCAGCGCTCCCACTAGTCACCCCACCCGACCCTGAGCTGGCCATCTGGGAGGAGAGCCCGCTCGAAGGGGACACCGGGCCGCCACCGGGACCCTCGCCGCCGTTCGGCCCGCACCACGAGCCGCCACCGTTCTGATCCGAGAAGCCGGTATCTCTTGAAAACTGCGCTTGCCGCGCGCACTTCAGGGGTGGGGGTGACGGGGGCGGGGCTGGCAGCGCGGGCAGCTGTAGGAGGAGCGGTTCATGAATGACTCGCGCCGGATCGCCGTGCCGCACCTAGGGCAGGGGCGGCCGACCTGGCCGTAGGCGGCCAGGGAGCGATCGAAGTAACCGGAGGCGCCGTTGATGTTGACGTAGAGCGCGTCGAAGGAAGTACCACCGGCGGCGAGGGCCTCGGTCAACACTTCCGTGACGGCCGCCAGCAAGGTTCGTCCTTGCGACTGGGTCAGCGTTGCGGTGGGGCACAAGCCGTGCAGGCAGGCCCGCCACAGGGCCTCGTCGGCGTAGATGTTGCCGATCCCGGACACCAGCGTCTGGTCCAGCAACGCGCGCTTGAGCCCGGTCCGCCGGCGCTGAATCCCGGCGACCACCGCGTCACGATCGAAAAGCGGATCCATCGGGTCCCGGGCGATGTGCGAGATCGGGATGGGCAGGCCGCCGGCGACCTCCTCCACCGAAAGCCCACCGAAGGTACGTTGATCGATGAAGCGCAGCTCAGGTCCATCATCGGAGAACTGCAGCCGGACCCGCAGGTGGGTCTCGTCCGCTGCGCCCGGTACCTGGATGCGCATCTGACCGCTCATGCCCAGGTGGGCCAGCACCGCCTCGTCTGCGGTACCCAGCCCGGCGGGTGGGGCGAGTTCTAGCCAGAGGTATTTGCCGCGACGGCGGGCGGCGCGGATCTGCCGGCCGCACAGCCGGGCGGTGAAATCGAGTTCCCCGGCGAGGTGGCGGCGAATCGAGCGGGGATGGCGCACCTCGACCGCGGCCACTGTGCGCCCCGTGACGTGTTCGGTGAGGCCGAGCCGGACAACCTCGACCTCGGGCAACTCCGGCATGCCCGCTATCCCGGCGGCGGGGCGCTCCCGCTGGCCAGCTCGGACAGCGAGCGCCAGGCGGCCTCGGCGGCGCGCTGCTCAGCTTCTTTCTTGGTCCGGCCCTGCCCGGTCCCCCGATCCACCCCGGCGATCACGGCGGTGGCGGTGAACTCCTTGAGGTGATCCGGCCCATCCTCGGTGATCCGGTATTCGGGCACCCCCAGGTCACGGCTGGCCGTGAGCTCCTGGAGGCTGGTCTTCCAGTCCAGGCCCGCACCCAGCAGCGGAGCCATCACCAGCAACTGATCGAACAACCGGTGCACCATGTCGCGGGCGACGTCCATGCCGTGCTGCAGGTACACCGCCCCGATGAGCGCCTCGGTCGTGTCGGCGAGGATGCTGGTCTTGTTCCGGCCCCCGGTGAGTTCCTCACCGCGACCCAGCAACAGGTACTCCCCCAGGCCCCCCGTTCCCAGGTCGCGGGCCACGCTGGCCAGCGCGTGCATGTTCACCACACTGGCCCGCAGCTTGGCGAGCTGCCCTTCCGGCAGATCGGGATGGGTGCGGAACAGGTGGTCGGTGACGACGACGCCGAGTACCGCATCGCCGAGGAACTCCAGGCGCTCATTGGGCTGGAGCCCACCGCTCTCGTAAGCGAACGAGCGGTGCGTGAGGGCAAGGACCAACAGCTCAGTGTCGAGCTCGACGCCGAGTGCGGTCAGCAGCGGGGTCAGATCCGAGGGATGAGCCCGCGAAGCCCGGTTGCCCAAGGTCAGGATGCGCCTGGATCAGGCCGGACGCTCGATCTGGCGACCGTCGTATTTCCCGCAATGCGGGCAGACCAGGTGGGGAGGTTTCGGCTGCCGGCAAGCCCGGTTCGAACACTCCGCGAGGGTTGGCGCGGTCGTCTTCCACTGGGCCCGCCGCGAGCGGGTGTTCGACCGCGACATCCTACGCTTGGGGACCGCCACGTTACTCGTTCTCCTCTTCACTTTCGCGCAACCGCTGCTTCAGTCTTGTCTTCAGGGCGGCCAGGCGCGGATCTATCGTCTCATGCCGGTGATCGGGACCGAGCTCCACCCGCTTCTGGCCACACTCCGGGCACAGACCCGGGCAGTCCTCGCTGCACACCGGAGCCTGCGGCAGTGCCAGCACCACCGCGTCGTGCACCGCCGGCTCGAGGTCGATCAGCCCGTCGACCACCCGACTGATCTCGTCGGGGTCGGTGCTGGATTCGGTCGCGGTGTCCGGGTAGGCGAACAGCTCGATCAAGCCCACCTCTAGCCGATCTTCCAACGGATCCAGGCATCGCGCGCACTGGCCGGTGAGCGGCGCGGAGGCCGTGCCGGACACCAGCACACCTTCCACCACCGACTCCAGCCGCACGTCCAGCGACAGCTCGTCCCCTGCGGAAATCCCCATCACGTCGCTCCCCAGCCCGGCCGGCAGCGGGATATCCCGGTGATAGGTGCGCATGGACCCGGGACGCCTGCCCAGTTCCCTGGTGTCGATCACCCAGGGAACTCTGGGATCGGGCCGATCAGCGGCAGTGTGGAATGGCATCAGAACGCAGGGTATGCGGCGAAGGGCCGAACCCGAAGGGGGGCTCAGTTGCGGTACCCGCCCGACCCTGCGCTCACCGGCCCGCTGTGGGTACGGCCCCGACCCACGGTACGCAGGGTGCGAGTGAGCAGTTCCTCGAACTCTGCGAGCGTGCCTTCGACGTAGGAGTCGCATTCCGACCGCAGCCGCTGCACCTCGGCTCGGGTCTCGTCCTGGATCCGGGCGGCTTCGGCCCGGGCCGCCTGCACCACCTGAGTCTGCTCGACCAGCCGGGACTGCTCGGCGCGGCCATCGGCGACGGCGCGCTCGTAAGCGGCCTTCCCGGTCGTCGTCATGCGCTCCGCCTCGGCCTCGGCGCGCTCGGTGAGCTCCTGGTACTCGCGGCGCCCGTTGGTCGCGAGCCGGTCAGCCTCGGCTTGCGCGTCACCCACCATGGACTCGGCACGCGTCCGCGCCTCGGCGAGCAGGCGCGTCGCCTCATCGCGGGCCTCGGTCACCGCGCGCTCCGCCTCCGCCTGAGCCTCCTCACGCTGGCGCTGGGCATCCTTTCGGGCTGTCTCGACCAATTCGTCCCGATGGTCCAGCACATCCTGGGCATCGTCGAGCTCGGTCGGGATCGCGTCGCGGATATCATCGAGCAGTTCCAGCACGTCCCCGCGAGGCACCACGCAACTGGAGGTCATCGGCACCCCCCGTGCCTCCTCGACCGTCGTCACCAACTCGTCGAGTGACTCGAATACCCGGTACACCGGCCCCTCCTCCCCCTCCTCACCGACACCATCCACGGCTGCCAGTTTGGCCGCTCAGGCAGCGCAGAGGGGGGAACGCGCGCCGGTCGGCGTGTCCGCCACGATCTAGAGCCGCTCGGCGAGCCGGGTGACGAGGCGTTGGTGCACCGTGGCCGGTAGCAGATGCCCGACGTCACCGCCGTAGGTGGCGACCTCCTTGACCACCGAGCTCGACAGGTAGCTGTAATGCGGCTTGCTCGGCAGGAACATCGTGTCCACCCCGGAGAGCTGGTAGTTCAGCTGGGCCATCTGCAACTCGTAGTCGAAGTCGCTGACCGCCCGCAGCCCCTTGACGATCGTCGCGATCCCGTTCGCCGTGCAGTAGTCGACCAGCAACCCGTGCCAGGAGTCGACCCGGACACCACCCAGGTGCGCGGTGATCTCAGCCAGCATCGCCATCCGGTCCGAGACCTCGAACAGGCAGCTCTTGGTCTTGTTGATCAGTACGGCGACTACGACCTCGTCGAATTGGCTCGCGGCCCGCTCGATGATGTCGAGGTGGCCGTTGGTGGCGGGGTCGTAAGACCCGGGACACACCGCGCGCCTCATGGCGCGCAACCGTAGTACACCGCAGTATCGCCATACTGCCTGTTGGTGAGCGCAAACACACCCTCCGGCCAGGCCGGCGAACCCGTTTTGACCGAGCGCTCCACCACTATCAGCGCTTCCGGCGCCAGCCACCGGCCGCCGAGCAAGGCAGCCAGCACGCCTGTGAGAGCGGTGTCGTCCAGCGCGTAGGGCGGATCAGCGAGCACCAGATCATAGGGGCGACCCGGATCGCCCCGCAGCACCTCGTGCACGTCGGCATTGCTGACCTGGACTGCGTTGCCTCCCCGCCCTCCCAGCCCGAGGTCCTCGACGTTACGACGCAGCACCGCGGCCGCGCGCCGGTCGGATTCCACGAACCGGACGTGCGCCGCACCCCGCGACAGTGCCTCCAGCCCCAGCGCACCGGACCCGGCGTAGAGGTCGAGAACCCGGGCGCCATCCAGGCCCCGGCGGGCCTGCACCGCGCTGAACACTGCCTCCCGGACCCGGTCAGAGGTCGGACGCGTGCCGTGTGGCGGGACAGCCAGCCGCCGACCCCCGGCCACACCCGCCACGATCCGCACCATGGCGCCCATGATGCCGCTCCCGCCGCGCACTCACCGCAGCGCGGCAACCAGTCAGGAGGGCTCCAGCTCCAAGATCAGATCACCACCCTCCACCTGCTGGACCTGGGTGATCGCGAGCCGGGCCACGGTGCCGCTCTTGGAGACGGTGATGCCCGCTTCCATCTTCATCGCCTCGATGGTGGCCACCGGCTGGCCGGCGGAGACCATGTCCCCCTCGGCCACCTGCAAGGTGACCACTCCGGCGAACGGAGCGGCGACCTGGTTGGTGTTGGACCTGTCGGCCTTCTCGGCCACCGGCACCTCCGAGGCGACCGAGCGATCCCGGACCTGGAGTGGCCGCAACTGCCCGTTGAGCGTGCACATCACGGTGCGCATGCCGCGTTCGTCGACGTCACCGATCGCCTGGAGCTTGATCAGCAATCGGATCCCCGGGTCGAGGTCCACCGCGTGTTCCTCGCCGTGCCGCAACCCGTAGAAGAACTCGTCACTGGAGAGCACCGAGGTGTCCCCGTAGGTCTCGCGATGCGTTTCGAACTCCGCGGTCGGGCCGGCGAACAGGAGCCGGTTGAGCGTGCGCGCCCGGTCCTCTTTCAAGCCCTGCCGATCCTGCGAGGACAGCTCCGCCATGCCTCGAGGATCACCGCGACCCACCAGCGCCTTGCTGCGCAGGGGTTCGGGCCACCCGCCGGGAGGGACGCCGAGCTCGCCACGCAGGAAGCCGATCACCGAGTCGGGGATGTCGAAGCGGGCGGGGTCAGCCTCGAAGTCCTTCGGGTCGACCCCGGAGCCGACCAGGTGCAGAGCCAGATCCCCGACGGCCTTGGACGAGGGCGTCACCTTCACCAGCCTTCCCAGCATCCGGTCGGCCGCCGCGTACGCTTCCTCGATCTGCTCGAAACGGTCGGCCAGGCCCAGTGCCGCGGCCTGCTGGCGCAGGTTGGACAGCTGGCCGCCGGGGATCTCGTGGTGGTAGACGCGCCCGGTGGGCGAGGCCAGGCCGGACTCGAAGGGTGCGTAGACCTTGCGGACCAGTTCCCAGTAGGGCTCCAGATCGCAGACCGCCTGCAGGTCCAGGCCGGTGCTGCGCTCGGTGTGCGCGGTGGCCGCGACCAGCGCGGACAGCGACGGCTGCGAGGTGGTACCCGCCATGGACGCTGTGGCCGCATCCACAGCGTCGACACCGGCGTCGATCGCCGCGAGGAGAGTGGCGAGCTGCCCCCCGGGGGTGTCGTGGGTGTGCAGGTGCACCGGGAGGTCGAACCTGCTGCGCAGCGCCGACACCAGCGTCCGGGCTGCCGGGGGCCGTAGCAACCCAGCCATGTCCTTGATGGCCAACACGTGCGCCCCGGCCTCGACGATCTGCTCGGCCAGCTGCAGGTAGTAATCCAGCGTGTACAGCGTCTCCCCGGGATCGGACAGATCAGCGGTGTAGCACAGCGCCACCTCGGCCAGGGCCCGCCCGGTCTCGCGCACCGCATCGATGGCCGGGCGCATCTGGGACACGTCGTTGAGCGCGTCGAAGATCCGGAAGATGTCCAGCCCGCTGTCCACCGCCTGCTCGACGAAGGCGTTGGTCACCTCGGTCGGGTAGGGCGTGTAGCCGACGGTGTTCCGCCCGCGCAGCAGCATCTGCAGGCACAGGTTGGGCACCGCCTCGCGCAGCGCCGCCAGCCGTTCCCACGGATCTTCGGCGAGGAAACGCAGTGCCACGTCATAGGTGGCGCCACCCCAACACTCCAGCGAGAGCATCTGCGGGGTCATCCGAGCGACGTAAGGCGCCACCGCCACCAGATCCTTGGTGCGGACCCGGGTGGCCAGCAGCGACTGGTGGGCGTCACGAAAGGTGGTCTCGGTGACACTGACGCCTTCCCGGGTACGCAGCCAGCTCGCGAATCCCTCCGGGCCCAAGGTGCGGAGCTGATGCCGGGATCCGGCGAGTGGTGGTACCTCCAGGTCGATCGGCGGCAGTTTGTCCATCGGATCGACCAGATTGGGAGGATCGCCGTGCGGCCGGTTCACCGTCACGTTGCCGAGGTAGGCCAGCAACCTGGTACCGCGGTCGGCGGACTGCCGGGCAGTGAGCAGGTGCGGCCGCTGCTCGATGAACGAGGTGGTGACCCGGCCCGCCACGAAGTCCGGTTCGTCGAGCAACTCGAGGAGGAACGGGATGTTGGTCGCCACCCCACGGATCCGGAACTCGGCAAGCGCCCGGCGGGCCCGGCGCACGGCAGCGGGGAAATCACGCCCCCGGCAGGTGACCTTGACCAGCAGCGAGTCGAAGTATGCGCTGATCTGGGCGCCCGTCTGCATGGTGCCGCCGTCCAGCCGCACGCCGGCACCGCTGGCCGAGCGGTACGCGGTGACCGTCCCGGTGTCCGGACGGAAGTCGTTGGCCGGGTCCTCGGTGGTGATCCGGCACTGCAGCGCGGCACCGTGCGGCACGATCGAGTCCTGAGTTATCTCCAGGTCAGCCAGCGTCTCCCCGGCGGCGATCCGCAGCTGGGCGCTGACCAGGTCGATGTCGGTGATCTCCTCGGTCACCGTGTGCTCGACCTGGATGCGCGGGTTCATCTCTATGAACACGTGGTCACCCGCGCGGTCGACGAGAAACTCCACCGTGCCGGCATTGATGTAACCGACCTGCCGGGCGAAGGTCACCGCATCCGCGCAGATCCGCCGCCGCAGGTCGGGATCCAGGTTCGGTGCGGGCGCCACCTCCACCACCTTCTGGTGCCTGCGCTGCACCGAGCAGTCCCGTTCAAAGAGATGGACGATGTCCCCGGTCGGATCGGCGAGGATCTGCACCTCGATGTGCCGGGGGTCGATGACCGCCCGCTCCAGGAACACCGCCGGGTCACCGAACGCCGACTCGGCCTCCCGGCTGGCCGCCTCCAGCGCGGCCCGCAGGCCAGCAGGCTCCATGACCCGGCGCATCCCGCGGCCCCCGCCGCCGGCGACGGCCTTGACGAAAACCGGGAACCCGATCTCCCCCGCGGCGCTCATCAACAGCTCGATGTCCGCGGACGGGGCGCTGGAGGCCAGCACCGGCACTCCGGCCTGCCGGGCCGCGACGATCGCCCGCGATTTGTTACCCGCCAGGGCCAGCACACCGGGTGGCGGCCCCACGAAGGTGATGCCGGCCTGCTCGCAGGCCTGGGCCAGCTTCGGATTCTCGGACAGGAAGCCGTAACCGGGATACACCGCGTCGGCCCCGGTGCGCTCGGCGGCACGGATGATCTCCGACACCGACAGGTACGCCCGGACCGGATGGCCCTTCTCACCGATCTCGTAGGCCTCGCTGGCCTTGAGGCGGTGCTCGGAGTTGCGGTCCTCGTAGGGGAACACCGCAACCGTCTGGCAACCTAGTTCGTACGCGGCGCGAAACGCCCGGATCGCAATCTCCCCGCGATTGGCGACCAGCACCTTGCGAAACATGTGCCAGCTCCTTTCCAGACTGCCGGTTGGCCGGGATTCATATTGGCGGCTACCGTGCGCATCATCGCAGGTGATGGGGCCTGCCGGGGGGATAACTGATCAACCGGTGGAGAGAACTCTCCCGCGCGAGCGGCTGAAGGGGTATCAAGGAACTGGCAGGAAAGGACGCGGCCCATGGGTAGACGGCGTTATCACCCTCACCACCGTCCCTATCACCACCCGTACCACCACCGTCACCACGGCCAGTTCCCCCGCCGAGCGCTGACTCGATGGAGCGTGGCCCGGTTGCTGGTGCTGCTGTGCCTGGCGGTCGTAGCCGGAGTCGGCGCGGTCGCTGTGACCTTGCTCACCGTGCTGGCACTCGGGCAGGTCATCCTGCTGGGAACGGGTGCCTTCGTCGTACTGCGACACCTGCGCCGGCGCCACCACCGCGTGGTGGACCACCGGGAGCCGGCGCCGGTAGCACCGGCACGGTCAGCGCGAGAGCAGGCGGCGCCGGACTGGCGGGCGATCCGGGCCCGGTTCGCCCAGTTGCGCAGCGAATACGGCCGGTTCGAGTGTGATCCGCTCGAGGTGCTGCGGCTCCCGGCGCTGGTCGATGTCACCGTTCCCTCGACCGCCCGGTTTGTGGACGCCTTCGCCGAGGCGCAGGCGCTGGACACCGATAGCGAACCCTCGCAGGCACACTGCGTTCGCTTCGCGACCGCCGTCGATCGAGCCCGCCGAGCCTGGAACGCCGCCCGCGACGCCGCGGAACGGATCCGGCTGGCGGGAATCCCCGCCGACGAACGGGCCACTGTGCAGCGGGCGATCAAACTGCTCACCATGGCCCGTGACTCCGATCACGACGCCGAGCGCACCGCGGCGTACGCGAAAGCCCGCACCGAACTGGCGAAGCTGGAACGCACCGGCACCCTGCGGCTACCGCCGGCCGCGGCCGCCGCTCTGGACAACGCCGCTCGCGGCCAGTTGCCGGCCGGAAAGGCGGCAGTCTGAGCCCGGCGAGGACCGAACCTGACGCGGCCTAAGATCGCGCTGGGCCACCGGCGGCGGTCACCGACTCCCGGCGGCCTCGGCGTCCAGCCTGGCGCCCAGGCGGTCGAAGCAGGCTCGCGCGATGCCCAGTTCCCGCTGGGCCGCCCCGGGTTGGCCGGCGCGGTCCAGCGCGGTGGCCAGCAGTTTCCGGGCACGTGCGCTTTCGTACGGAGATCCGGCTTCTCCCCACAGCGTGACACTGCGGCGCAGTGACGGTAGCGGGTCCTCTTGGCCGGTGGCCAGGGCCAGCTCGCCGCGGGCGGCCTCGGCCGCCGCGAGCATCGCCGTGCTGCCGTAGACCTGCGCCGACTCTGCCAGCTCGGCCGCCGCGGCGCGGGCGGTGTCGAGATCATCCACAGCCAGTGCGATGGTCACCTGGTCGGGAAGGAGCCGGGTGCGAGCCAATCGGTCCCCACTGTCGCCATCCAGCGCTGCATTGATCAGCTCCGCCGCCTCATCGGGGCAACCGCGCAGCAACTCCAGCCGGGCCCGGCCGGGTAGCGGGCTCGCGAGTCTCTCCTCGGCCCTGGCAAAGGCCTCCTCGGCGCCGGCCAGGTCACCGATCCGCAGGCGGATGTCTCCGATACTGGCGAAAGCTTGACCAGCATGGTGCAGGTCGAAGTGCTGCACAGCCGCGCACGCCTGGTGGGCCAGCTGCTCGGCGAGTCCCCAGGCACCGCTGTCGATCAAGATCGCCGTGCGGTGAGTCTCGCAGTCGCCGGGAAAATAACTCAGCCCGGTCCGCGTGAAGCAGTCCTGCGCGGCGCGGGTCCATTCGTGGGCGCGGCGGTAGTCACCCAGCTCGTAGCAGGTACGAATGAGCTGGCAGTAGATCTGCGCGGTGGCGAGCTGGGACAGGCCCCCGCCGACGAGCATGGCCATACCCTCATCGTGCATAGCCAGCCCCTGCCCGACCTGCCCGTGCCGGATGAGCACCGCGCCCTGGAATACCAGCCCGATGGCCTGGAAATCGGCGACACCGTGCCGGATCCCCGCCTCGTAGGTCGACCGGGCAGCAGCCAGGCACTTGTCCCGGTCGTCCTCCAACAGCGCCATGGTCATGGCCCCCCAGGCCGCATAGCCCTGCTCGGCGCAGTCGGGCTCGTTCTCCAACAGCCGCTGCGTCCGCTGAGACCACCCGCCTGCCACCGCGAACTGCTGGTGAGCGATGGAATACAGGGTGAGCAGGAACGCGACCACGGCCGCGCGGCGCGGCTTGCCGGCCTGCAGGTAGGCATGGTGGGCACGCTGCCACGCAGACTCTGCTTCCCGGTCGTGCGCCGACCAGAACGCCGCGTTGGCCAAGCCGTCAAGGTCCTCAGCGCTCAGCGATCCCGCCTGGTCCGCGGCGGAGAGCAGCTCAAAGGCGGACTGCCAGTCGTATGCCGCCAGCGCAGCGTGCGCCTGCGGCAGCAGTTCCCCCTCGACCGGTGGCGCCGCAGGACCGGGCACGGCATACCCGGGCTGCGGGAGTGCCGGCTGCCAGTCCAGATCGGGACACTGCGCGAGTACGGCCTCGTGTAACCGGACGAGATCGGGGCTCGGATCGATGCCGAGCTGTTCGGCGAGCTGTTCGCGCAGCTGCCTGTAGGCCGCCAACGCGTCGGCCTGCCGCCCGCAGCGATACAACGCCCTGATGAGCTGGGACCGCAACCGCTCCCGCAGCGGCTGCTCGGCCACCGCACTGTTCAGCTCCGCGCACAGCATCGCGTGCCGGCCCAGCGCGAGGTCGGCCTCGGCCCGATCCTCCACCGCGACGAGGCGCAACTCGGCGAGCCGGGCGATCTCAGCCTGAGCGAAGAGCTCGAAGGTGAACTCGACGAGCGGGTCACCGCGCCACAACGCCAGCGCAGCACAGAAGAGGTCAGCGGCCTGCTGCGGGCAGATGGGCAACGCGTCACGACCCTCGCGGGCCAACCGCTCGAACCGCACCGCATCAACCGACTCCGGCGGCACGGCCAGCTCGTAGCCGGCACCGCGGGTACGGATCATCCCGTCCTGCGCTCGCGGAGCACGCGAGGGGTCCAGCGCTCTGCGCAGGTGAGAGATATAGGTCTGCAACGTGTTCGCGGCGGTGGCCGGTGGCCGGGCACCCCACAACACCTCGATGAGCCGCTCGACCGGGACCACCTCGTTCGCGTGCACCACCAGCACAGCCAGTAGTAACCGCTCCTTAGCGCTGGACACCTTGATGCGGCGGTGCTGGTCCCGCACTTCCAGCGGGCCCAGAATCGCGAACTCCACCGGTGCCCCTCCCCTACTCTCAGTCGGGTTCCAGTCACGCTCCAGTCAGGCGGCCCATACTCCCTTCAACCCGATGGCGGTCCAGGACGCAAAGGCAATAGTGGCCGAGATCATAGACACCAACGAGCGATGGGCTCGCCACCTGTTCCGCGGCCTGGACAACCCGGAACCGGAATCGGAGCTCACGCACGAGGCGGTGTCGGTTGCTGCCGCGCTCGCTGAGCTAGAGATATGCCCCGATGACCGGATCTTGATCATGCTCCCCGATGGTCCGGGCTTCATCGACGCCTTCATCGGGGTCGCGAAGCAGGGCGCGGTGCCGCTGGCGGTGAACCCACACCTGGAGGCGGCCGACGTCGCCGTCGTCGCAGCCGAGGTCGGTGCCGGGGCAGCCTTGATCACGGCGCAGCGGGTTCACGCGCTGGCCGACCTGGGGGCCAAGCCACCGGTTCCGGTGCATGGGCCGCAGGGGCTCTGGGCGGCCGCGGTGCGGTTGCGCTGAGCAGACAACGGGGACCCGCCGGCAAGGGGGCGGCGGGTCCCCGTCTCACACCTTCTGCAGGTACTCGGCGCGCTGCTCATCCAGCAACTCATCGGCCAGCCGGGACAGGCCCGGGTGCCCGGCGAGGCCGGGATCATCGTGGACCAGCCGCTGGGCGACCTCCCGCGCCTGGCCGATCACCTCTTCGTCGCGCAGCAGCGAGAGCAGCCTGAGCCCGGAACGGCGGCCGGACTGGATCGCGCCCAGCACGTCACCTTCCCGGCGTAGCTCCAGATCCAGCCGGGCCAGCTCGAAACCGTCGGTGGTGGCCGCCACCGCATCCAGCCGCTCCCGGGCGGCGCTGCCCTCCGGGGAGTCGGTCACCAGCAGGCACAGCCCGGAGTGCGACCCCCGACCCACCCGGCCCCGCAGCTGGTGCAGCTGGCTGAGTCCGAAGCGCTGTGCATCCATGATCACCATGACGGTGGCGTTGGGCACATCCACCCCGACCTCCACGACGGTGGTAGCCACCAGCGCATCGATCTCACCGGCCGCGAAGGACTGCATCACGGCGTCCTTTTCGGTGCCCGGTAACCGGCCGTGCAGGATCCCCAGCCGCAGCCCGGCCAGCGGCCCGCTCTCGAGTTGTGGAGCCAGCTCGAGCACTGCCAGCGGCGGGCGGGCGCCGTCTCCCTCCGGGGGGTCTCCGTTCCCGTCCGAGACCGCGTCCCCGGGATCACTGTCACCCCCGATCCGCGGGCACACCACATAGGCCTGCTGACCGCCCGCGGTCTCCTCGATGATCCGCTGCCATACCCGACTCAACCAGCTGGGCTTCTCCCCGACCGGCACGACCGTGGTCGAGATGGGAGAGCGGCCCTGGGGTAACTCACGGAGCGCGGAGACTTCCAGGTCGCCGTAAACGGTCATGGCGACGGTGCGCGGGATCGGGGTCGCGGTCATCACCAGCACGTGCGGGCTGGTGCCGTCGAGGGCCCTGGCGCGTAATGCATCACGCTGCTCGACGCCGAAACGATGCTGCTCATCGACCACCACCAGACCCAGATCGGCGAAGGACACCCGATCCTGGATCAGGGCGTGCGTGCCGACCACGATGCCGGCCGCGCCGCTGGCGGCATCCAGCAGTGCCTGCTTGCGCGCGCGGGCCGGCATCGACCCGGTGAGCAGCGTGATCCGGGTGGCCTGCGGAGCTGATCCCAGCTCCCCGGCCCGGCCGTGCGCACCCAACATCTCCCGCAGCGACCGGGCGTGCTGCGCGGCGAGCACCTCGGTGGGCGCCAGCAGGGCGGCTTGCCGTCCCGCATCGACGACCTGGAGCATCGCGCGCAGCGCCACCACGGTCTTGCCGGACCCGACCTCACCCTGCAGCAGCCGGTTCATCGGGTGCTCGCGGCCGAGCTCGGTGGCCAGCAGCTCGCCGACCTCCCGTTGCCCCGCGGTGAGGGTGAAGGGCAGCGCGGCATCGAACGCGGCGCTGAGCCCGTCCTGCCGGCGCGGGCAGGCCGGCGCCGGCCGCTGCGCGGCGTCCTGACGCCGCCGTGCCAGGGTGAGCTGCACCGCCATCGCCTCGTCCCACTTCAGCCGGTGCTGCGCTGCGGCGATCTCGCCGCGATCATCGGAGCGATGCACGGCTCGCAGGGCCGTACCCAGGTCCAGCAACCGTTGCTGGTCCCGCAGCGCAGGCGGCAGCGGATCCGGCGGATCATCCAGAACGTCGAACACCTGCCGGATGCAGAGCTGGATCGTCCAGGACGGCAGGTCCTTGGTGGCCGGATAGACCGGGATCAGCGGCCGGGCGAACTCCGCAAGCCGGTCGGCGTCACCGTCGAGCAGTTGGAAGCTGGGGTGGGTGAGCTGCAGGCTGCGCCGGTACATCGATACCCGCCCGGCGAAGAGCACCTGGCGGCCCTTGGTGAGCACCCTGACCAACCGTGGCTGGTTGAAGAACGTCAGGTTCAGGGTCCGGGTGCCATCGAAGATCACTGCGTTCTGGATGGTGCCGTTCTTCTGTTGCATCCGGCGGGACGAGCAGCTCCGTACCTCGGCGATCACCGTGACGTCCTGACCGAGCTCCAGGTCCGCGATCGGGGTGAGCTGGCCCTGGTCGGCGTACCGGCGTGGGTAGTGCCGCAGCAGCTCCCCGACGGTGTGCACGTCAAGCTCGCCGGCCAGCAGCGCCGCCGCTTTGGCGCCGGTCACCCGATCCAGCGCGTCATCCATCCCAGCCACGGCGTACTCCACCATCTGCTCGTCCCGGTGCCCCGCTCATTC
>OBLV0100000081.1_pt1 | contig 41228 bp, 35 predicted proteins | sample 1520071 | NCBI WGS metagenome assembly OBLV01 (sample SAMEA3888446, study PRJEB22518) | metagenome | reverse complement strand
CGCTGGTGGTCAGGATCCGCGAGCCATCCGGACTAAAGCCACCCCACACCACCCCGCCGGTATAACCAGACAGAGAGACGAGTCGGGCGCCTCGCGGGGGTTGAGACGCGGCCGGGGCCAGCAGCCACCCGGGCAGCGCCGGTTCGTAAGGCGGCTCGCAGACCAGCGCCTGAGCCCGGTGTGTGGTTGCGGTAGCCCAATGGGCGCCGGGCAGGCGGCAGCCGCGCAGGATGGTGCCTACCAGGGTGCCACCGCGGGCGTCCAGGCCCCGCAGGTCGCTGTGGTGTAGCTCGGTGCGGGTCAGGTTGGCGCCGGTCAGGTCGGCATCGCGCAGGTCGACCCGGTCCAGCACGGCGTCGGACAGGTTGGCGCCAGCACAGTGGATGCCACGCAGGTCGATCATCGTTTGGTCCGCTGCGCTGAGGCGCCAGCGGCGCAGGTCAGCGCCATCGAGCCGGGAGCCGGCCAGGCGATGGTGCGGGTAACCGGCTGCGGTGGCGGCCAGCCCGTAGGCGAAGGCGAGCACAGCGGCCGCCGACACCTGCGGGTGGTCACCAGCGCGGCCCGGCTCGGGGGCCGGCTCGGGGGGCGCGGTCGCCAGCGCGGACAGCGCCGCGCGGCATCTCCCGCAGGTTGTGCACGCTGCCGATCAGCTCCATCAGGGCATCGACATCGGCATCGGGCACATTGCCGGCCAGGTACTCGCGGATTTGCTCCTCGCTGAACGGCAGCATGATCAGCGCCAGGTAGTCGCGGGTCACCGGGCCGTCCCGGTGCTGACCGGTGAAGTGCGCGGTCTCCTCACGCACCGACCGGAAGTAGTGGGTCCGGCAGGACAGCAGCAGCTTGCTGGGTACCGCCGGGCTAGGCGCAGGGGAGCTGGGCACAGGCGGGTGCGGCGCTGCCCGGTTCGGACCATGCTGGCTGTCGGGCCGGTCGCCGGTGTCGCGACCGTGCCGAGCCAACCAGGCGTCCTCGGTCGCCCGCCAGAGGGTACGGGTGAACACCTGGCCCTGGTGCGGGCTGAGGTGGACCAGGATCTCGTCCAGGCCGTCGAAGATCAACACGCAGTTGCCGCGGCCGACCAGGTCCAGCACCTCCGCTGCAGCCGGGTGGCGCCCACCGAGGGCGTCCAGCAGGCAGTCAACGATCCGGCGAAGATTCGGGCCCTCCTGCACCACCGACACCGGCAGGTCACGCAGGTCGAACAAGACCGGCAGCGGAACATCCTGACCGGCCGTACGAAGCTCCAGCAGCCGTTGGGTGAACAGCTTCGTGGTGGTGGTCTTACCCATCCCAACATCCCCGAGCAGCGCGCACAGCGGCGGAGCATCGGCAGACTCGCGGGTGGCCCAGGTGACCAGACGGTCCACCGCCGACACGGGCTCGCCTAGAGGCCTGACCTGGCTGTGAGGACCGAGTTCAATGGCCAACCGTTCGGTCACCAACCCGTCCCGCAGAGAGGTCACCCTGGCCCGTGGCTGAACCAGCACCCCCTGAGCCTGCCGCCGAGACAGTTGCTGCCGCATCCACTACTGAAGATCCGGGTCATCCGGCGGATCAAGGGGCATCCGCCCTCGGGCCCTGTCTGGCACCTCGCGCTGAGTCACAGCCGCGTGGATCGTACTGAGGCAGTCCTCGACGTAGTCCACCTTCGCCGGATAACTTGTCCGATCACTGAACGGGCGCGCCGAAAGCTGAACCGGGTCCAGCGGCAGGTGGCGGGAGCGCGCTGAGGCGGGCAGCCGCTCCAGCGCGAACAGCAGCAACCGGCGCTCGGGATGCTGCGCCGCCCAGGCATCGTCGCCCTCAGAGTCACCCAGGTACGCCGACGACATCATCGCCAGGAGGATGTCCGCCTCTTCCCGCAACCGGTGTCGATAGGTCACTCGGTTGACCCCGATCGGGATGTCGTGCATTGAGGTGACCTGGTAGCGCCGATCGCCACACACCGCCAGCCGCTCGCGCAGCAGATCGATGAAGTCCCGCTCCCGCCCCGCCGTAGCAGGCCGTGCCGTGCCGGCGGTGCTGACGTAGACCGTGATCTGCGGCGGGTCCAAGACCTCAGCCGCGGTCGGCTCCACCACCCAATCACCGGTATGCCCTCTGGCCGCGCGCTCAGACCGCTCGGCCAGCTCATCGCTGGTCTGGTCCGCTCCCTCAAACCAGCAGTACCTGCTCTCGGGGCTGATCTTGCGAGTGTCGGCGACCAACCGCAACCGCGCGCCAGTCGCCTCGGCGACCGAGGCCCGGAACTTGCGGAACGCGGCCTGGCGGGCCTGCTCATCGCCCTCCGGAGTGGCCACCTGCAATGCCTGCGCCAACGGGATCCGCCCGGCTGGGTCGATGAGCGTCGCCAGCGCCTGCAGCCGGGCCGACTGGCGGGCTGTCAAGTCGTCGGCGAACCGGTCCAGCAGCCGGATCACGACCCGCTCAGGCAGCCGGCTCATCCGTCGCCGAGCATCCGACGCTGGATGGCCGAGGCCAACTCCACGACGAACCGCTCCCGACCGGCTCCCCGAGTCTCGGTGAAGCAACGACCGTTACGGGGATCGGTAAAGATCTGATGCCGGTCCACCCCGTGCAACTGGCGGGAGCCGTCAAGCGGAACTCGCTTCAGCATGACCGGCAGCGCTGCCTTGACCGCGTCCGGTCCGACGAACCACGGCAGCTCCTCCGCCCGGATGAACCCGCTGGCCAGGAAGGCCGGGCTAAGTAGCAGCAACCCGTAGTCACACCCCTCCAGGCTGGCCACGATCCGCCGGTGCCACTCCTCACCCAACGTGATGTCCGAATCCTCCCACCACAACACCTCCACGCCGCTCAAGATCCGCAAATGGTCCAGCAAGGGAGCTACCAGCGACTCCTTGGCTGCTCGGTCAGTACGGCACCAACTCAGGAACACCCGTCTCGGCATCGCCGCCACCCCGATCCTCCCGTACTTCACGATAGCGGCACGATAGGAGAGTGGTTCCTGTGCGCAAGCCCCCAGCGGCCGGGCCTGCGGAGTCCACGGCGTACCTGTTCCCGGTCCCGCAGCGGCGGGAGATTGCCGAACGGACACTGTGCTAGGCGCGCGTACTGCATACCAAAGGCCCCCGAACCTGTCCGGTTTGGGGGCCTTCATGGTAGTAGCGGGGGTAGGATTTGAACCTACGACCTCTGGGTTATGAGCCCAGCGAGCTACCGAGCTGCTCCACCCCGCGTCGGTAGCTTCAACCTTACCCGGCGGCGGCTGGTGCCGCCAAATCAGCAGCGACCGAAGTCGGCCGTGGGGGTGGCGAGGGTGACCAACACTTCATCGCCGAGGTTCTGGACGATGTGCCAGGCTAGGTCGTCCCGGCCCTCCCCCAGCGCTGCATCGAGCGTCCAGCCGTACGCCTCGTGCAGTTGGAGTAGCTCCGTCGTAGTGTCCACTGCTGCCCTCCTGCTCGAACCCGGTTCGCCCTCCAGCGTGGCCTGGGTTGGTTTCGGTCCGGTTTCCATCATCCGTACGGGCTGGAAATATGCGGCGCGGGAAAATGTGGCCTGCCGCGGTAGCGGTCTACCGGGTTGGGCTAGTCTACCGGGTTGGGCTAGGGGACGGGTTCGGGGTCGGGGACCGGGAAGGTGTCGAACCGCCTGGGCTGGCGTTCTTGGTCGCCGTATCGAACATGGCGATCGCCTGGGCCAACTCCTGCTGAGCAGCGCCGATCGCGGCGAAGTCACCCTTCTGGGTGGCCACGCGTAGGTGGTCCAGCGCTGTCTTGATCGCTGCCACGGCGGCGGCCACGGCTGCATTGTTGGACGGCGATGCGGTCGAGCCACCGGTCGCCGGTGGCGTGGTATTGCCTGGCGGGATCACCGAGATGCCACTGTTCTTGCCGAACACATCGTCCAGTGCCCCCTGCAGCGTCGGCTCGTAGCCGACCTGATCACCAAAGGCGACCACCACCTTCCGTAGCAGCGGGTAGGTGCTTCCGCCGCCTTGGACGTACACCGGCATCACGTACATCAACCCGTCGCCGACCGGCAGTGTCAGCAGGTTGCCGTAGATCACCTTCGAGCCGTTCTGGTTTAGCTGGGTGATCTCGGTCTTGATTTGTACGGTCGAGGTGAAGTTGGAGAAGATTTGAGTCGGGCCCAGCACCGAAGTGTCGTTGGGCAGCCGGAGCACCCGGAAGGTGCCGTAGTCGCTGGGGTCGGCGGACACCGACAAGTAGGCGGCCATGTTCTGCCGTTGGAACTGGTTGAGCACGCTGGTGAGCTGGAAGGTAGGTTTCGTCTGGCCAGGGGTCTGGGCCAGCAAGTAGTACGGCGGCTGCGGCTGCTGGCTGTCACGGGTCGGGTCGGACGGGATGTCCCAGAAACCCTGAGAGTTGAAGAACTGCACCGGGTCGTTCACATGATACTTGGCCAGCAGGTCACGCTGCACCTTGAACAGGTCCTCGGGATAACGCAAGTGCGACTGTAGCTCTGGGCTTATGTCGCTTTCCGGCTTAACCAGCCCGGGGAAAGCCTTTTCCCACGACTCCAGCACCGGGTCGGGCGGCCCGAACTGGTACAGCGTGACCGATCCGTCGTAGGCGTCCACGACCGCCTTGACCGAGTTGCGGATGTAGTTGACCTCGGTGTTGGCCTGCCGGGTGGTCCCGGTGCCGGTGAGCGAGTCGGTGGTCACGTCGCCGAGCTGGGTGTGCTCGGAGTACGGGAAGCCGTCCAGCGTGGTGTAGCAGTCCACAATCCACTTGATTCGGCCATCGATTACCGCCGGGTACGGGTCACCGTCTGGGGTCAGGAACGGTGCAGCCTTAGCCACCCGGTTACGCGGGTCACGGACGAACAGAATCTTGGAGTCCGGTCCGATCGCGTTGGAGAACAGGATGTTGCGCTCACGGTAGTGCCAGGCAAAGACCAGCCGGTTGAAGAAGTTGCCGATGTTCACCCCGCCGGAGCCGTTGTAGGTGAATTTCACATCAGCGTTTTCGGACAGCGAGTCGAACTCGCGCGGCGGCTGGCCGCCGTTGGAGCCGACAATCGAGTACGTGTCGCCGAGCAGCTCGCCGTAGTACACCCTGGGCTGGTCGAGCGGGATCTCGTTCGGCGACAGGTAGTCGGGCTGACCGGAAACCACCGTGTTGGTCGGCGCCGCCACGAAGCCGTTGCCGTGCGTGTAGAACAAATGCTCGTTGATCCAGTTGGTCTGATTGCCGGTGAGCTGGTTGGGGTCGAGCTCCCGTACCCCAATCACGTACTCCTGCTCTTGGCCGTTGAGCGTATACCGGTCGATGTCGAGCTTGTCGGAGAAGTTGTAGAAGTTGAGGATCTTCTGGTTCTGGTCGAATGTCGGGGACAGCACGTTCGGGTCCATCAGCCGGACGTTCGGGATGGTGGCCGTGTCCGCCCCGATCTTCTGCGCCTCGGCGGCATCCACAGTGGACTTTGCCTGGTAGTCGTCGTACTGGATGTTGGTCAGCCCGTAGGCCTGCCGGGTGGCCTGAATATTGCGGCCGATGTAGGTTTGCTCACGCTGGTCAGCATTTGGCTTGACCCGGAACTGCTGGATCAGCGCCGGGTACGCCCCGCCGATTAGCACGCTGGACAGCACCAGCAGTACCAGCGCGATCGCCGGGAGCTGGAAGTTGCGGAACGCGACGTTGGCGAAGAACGCGACCGCACAAATCACCGCGATGATCATCAGGACCGTCTTCGCCGGCAGCACCGCGTTGACGTCGGTGTAGGACGCGCCGGTGATCCCGCCTCGGTCGGAGAACACCAGGCCGTAGCGGTCCAGGTAGTACGCGACCGCCTTAAGTACGACGAAGGCGCCGAGCAGCACCGACAAGTGCACCCGGGCCGCCACAGTGACCTTCTCCCCCGGCGTCTGCAACCGCAGCCCACCAAACAGGTAGTGCACCACCACCGCGCCGAGCAGGGAGAAGACCACCGCGGCGAACAGGAAGCTCAGGATGAACCGCTGAAAGGGATAGGTGAAGGCGAAGTAGGCGATGTCCCGGTGGAACTGCGCGTCGGGGATGCCGAACTGGGTGCCGTTGCGCCACAGCAACCAGGTCTGCCAGTGGCCCTGTGCGGTGATCCCGGCGAACAGCCCCACCAGCGCGCTGACCACGCTCAGCAGCAGCACCCGGCGCGGCTCGATCGCCGACCGGTAGCGCTCCAGGTTCTGCTGCTCCACCGACATCGGCCGGAAGGGGGGGCGGAGCCGGTAGGCCGCCACCAGGTTCGCCCCGACCAGCACGGCGAGCAGGATCCCGAACCCGAAGAACAGGAAGATCCGGGTCCGCAGCACGGTCCCGAAGACCTCACGGAAGTGCACCTCGCCGAACCACAGCCAGTCGATGTACAACGACACCAGCGAGCCGAGTACGGACAGCATGACGATCAGAGCAGCGATGACGATAAGCGCGATGCGTGCGCGCCGGGAGATCGAAGGCACCGGCAGGGGCGGCCGCATGGCCACGGGACAACACTCCTCGCCGAGACTCGGGGGACGAACAGGAAACTTACACAGCTCACCGCTGGTTCCCACAGCCGCGCCGGGATCTGTCCCGGCGAACCGCCCGGCGTGGGCCGGCCGGCCGTGTCACGATGAGGCATGGTGTCCCCGCACCCGCACCCAGCCCCGCCGCTCGCCGACGCGCTGGTAGAGATCGAGCAGCACGTAGGCGCCGCCGGTTGGGACCAGCCGCCGCAGATCTTCGCGCTGGTCGCCACCGCCGAGCTGGTCGCCGCCGAGCCGGAGTTCGCCGCGAGCATGGGTCTACCGCTGGACGAGATACCGCCGGGCGCGTTGACCCCCATCGAGCAGGAGCCCCTGACCGCCGGCCCGCTCGATGAGGCGCTGGCGCAAATCATGTGGCCGGCCGAGGTACGTGGCTGCTGCCTGGTACATGAGGTGGTGCTGCTGCCGCCGGACGCCGAGGCGGAGATGCCCCATGCACCCGATCCACTGGCCTACGCCGCCCGGCACCCGCAGCGCCGGGAAGCCCGGGTCGTGGTGGCAGTGCTGCGCGACGGCTCGCGGGCCACCGCGGTCCGGTTCCGAAGCGACGGCAGCCAGGACACCGGTCTGATCAAGGTCGAGGAGGAGCTGCTGGTTGGCGAGGACTTGGCCCCGAACCTGTCCGAGGCGCTGCTGGCCACCTTGTTCTGACCGGACGGGCGGGCTGACCGTACCTGACCGTACCTACGGGCGCGGACCGGATCAGCCGGCTCAGCAGCCGCCCGGCGTACCACCGCCGCGCAACGTTGCCAGCGCGGCCACCGCGTCGTGCAGCGAGTCGACCTTGACCAGCTCCAGCCCGGCGGGGCTGTCCGCCTTGGCCTCCTGGCAGTTGTCCGCAGGTACCAGGAAGACCGTCGCACCCTTGTCCCGCGCGCCGATCATCTTCAGTGGGATGCCGCCAATCGGACCGACCTTGCCGTCCGGGTCGATGGTGCCGGTACCGGCAATGTACCGACCGCCGGTCAGCTCCTGCGGCCCGACCTTCTCCAGCACCCCGAGCGCGAACATCAGTCCGGCAGACGGGCCGCCAATCTGCTCGCCGACCTGCACGTTGACGTCGAAGTTGGCGGCGACCGGGTTCATCGCCACGAGTACGCCAAGCGCACCACCCTTGCGCTTGCTGGCCTTGCCCAAGGTGACCTCGGCCGTACCGGGCTTGCGGTCCCGGAGGTAGCGCACCGGCACCGTCCGGCCTGGCGACAGCCCGGTGAGCACCTTCTCCAGCGAGTCCAGGTTCGGCACCGCCGTACCGTTGATGCTGAGCAGTACGTCGGCCGGCTGCAGCTTGCCGGTTGAGGCGGAGTCAGCGGCGAGGCCTTGGACGACGATTTTCTCCGGGTAGTGCAGCTCGCGTAGCGCGGCCAGTACCGCGTTGCTCTGTGACTGGGCAAACTCCGCGGTGTTCTCCTGGTCGACCTGGTTCTCAGATTTGTCCGGCGGGTACAGCTCCTCCCGCGGCACCACCGAGGTGGCGCCATCCAGCCAGCCACGCAACGCACTGAACAGGTCCAGATGGTCCTCGACCGACACGGTGGTCAGGTCGAGGTGGCCGGCAGTACGGTTGGCCGCCCTGCCGTCGATGCTGATGATCTCCTTGCCATCGACGCTGCCCAGCGTGTTCAGGGTGGGACCAGGGCCGATCCCGGCGTACGGGACCGGCAGCACAGCGCCGAAAATCCCGAGAACCACCAGGAACACCGTGCCGACGAACAGGGTGACCATGCGCCGACTCATGACCGACAGCGTAGTCAGGCCCGCTTTGATCAGGTTTCCCTGTGGGTAGGACCGGCCCGATCAGCCCCGGGGGAGGGTGGCTCTGCCGGCCGGACGTTGCGGGACAAGGCCTCGACGAAACGGTGGTAGGCCCGTACCGAGTCGTAGGCATCGGCCGGGCCGCGATCCCGGGTGGACCAGAGCGCCCACAGCGTCGCCAGCACGGTCACCACGATCGGCATGGCGACCCAGATCAGTGGTGACATGGTGCTGCCTTTGCAGAGGTGGTTCGGGGTGGGACATTGTGCGCGACAGTGCTGCCGGCAGGTGCTTCCACTCCACAATACGTCCACAGCCCGCACCGATCCCCGTCCGGTCAGCCGCAGGCCGCATACGGCGTACTGGCTGGCCGCCAGTTCCGGGCACGACAGCTCGCTCTCAGTCGTCAGGACTAACGTGGACAGCATGACACCGAGCGGGAGCCGATCATGAGCGACCTACCCTTCGGCTTCGGTCCTGCTGACCGCAGCCCCGAGGATCGGTCGGGCCAGCCGAACGATCCGTTCGGCATGTTTCCGCTGTTCGCCGAGCTGCAGAAGCTCCTGGCCTGGAAGGGCGGCCCGGTCAACTGGGACCTAGCCAAGCAGCTTGCCGGAGCGCAGCTCGCCGGCTCGCAACAGCCTGTTGACAGCGATGCGCGGCAGCAGGTGGTCGAGGCGGTCCAGCTCGCCGATCTCTGGCTGAACGAGGTCACCACGCTGCCGTCCGGCGTTACCTCGGTGGAGGCCTGGACCCGCCTGGAGTGGGTGGACCGGACGTTGTCGATCTGGTCCGCGCTGTGCGACCCGGTCGCCTCCCGGGTGGTCGCTGCCATGGGCACCGCGATCCCGGCGGAGGCTGAGCCGCAGGCCGGCCAGCTTCTCGGCGTACTGAACTCGATCGGTGGGCTGATGTTCGGCGCGCAGGTCGGGCAGGCGTTGGCCGGGTTGGCCACCGAAGTACTGTCGGCCAGTGAGATCGGGCTGCCGCTCGGCCCGGTCGGGGTAGCTGCGCTGCTCCCGGAGAACCTTGTCGCCTTCGAGGTCGGGCTGGAGCGGCCGGCCGAGGAGGTACGGCTGTACCTGGCGTTGCGGGAGGCTGCCCACCAGCGGTTGTTCGGGCACGTGCCGTGGCTGCGGCAGCGGCTGCTGGATACGGTGGACGCCTACGCCCGGGGCATCACCGTAGACACCTCGGCGATCGAGCGCGCCATGGCCGAGCTGGATCCGACCAACCCGGAAAGCCTGCAGCAGGCATTGTCCGGCGGGTTGTTCGAGCCGCAGACTACGCAGCAGCAGAAGGCCACGCTGGCCCGGTTGGAAACCTTTCTGGCGCTGGTCGAGGGGTGGGTGGATGCGGTCGTCGCGCAGGCCTCCGCTGCCCGGCTGCCCGGCGCCGAGGCGTTGCGGGAGACGCTGCGCCGGCGGCGGGCCTCCGGCGGTCCGGCGGAGCAGACCTTTGCCACCCTGGTTGGGCTGGAACTCCGGCCGCGCCGGCTGCGGGAGGCCGCTCGGCTGTGGCAGGTGCTGGCCGACCGGCGGGGAATCGACGGCCGGGACGCAGTTTGGGGGCATCCGGACCTGTTGCCGGCCGCAGACGACCTGGACGATCCGGACGGCTTCGCTGAACGGTCCGAGCCGGGTCCGGAGGACTTCCCCGAACTGGACGGTCCGACCAGCTCGCAATGATTCCGGTACGGAATGACCGAGTACGACCGGCAGCCGGGCCTGGTCAGATGCCGATAGCCAGCAACGCCTTGGTTGACTCCCAGCCCTCCAGCCCAGGGTCGAGCCGGGCCAGGTCGGTGGGCCGGCGCAGCCGTGGCCAGCCGGGTGAGACCGCCACCTCGGCAGTCGAGGGTGCCGCCGCCCGTAACCGGTCGAGCGGATCAGGAGTGTCCAGGTCAACGGTGGCCGGGAGCCAACCTGGCGCCGGCAACCGGCTGGCCAGGGCGACCAACCCGCCGCCGCTGGCGGGCAGTACCGCGACCGGGCCGGTAGACAAGCCGCTGAACGGCTTAGCGGCCAGCAGCGCTGGCAGGTCCGGCGCGTCCGGGGCATATACGGCAGCCTCGGCGTAGCCGGCATCGACCAGCCGGTCGAACACCTCGGCCATGCCGCCGGCATCGGACAGTCGAAGTACGGCCGAACCAGGCCAGCGCACCGCCTCCGCGTCGTCCAGCCGGCCCGGGGTCGCCGCCAGTATGCTGTCCACGCCAGCCAGGGTGGCGAGCAGATCAGCGACGTCCTCGGCCATCGCGCGGCCGAATCGAGCCGGATCCACCCCTGGTGGGCAGGCCGGATGCCTCGGCATCCCGGTGAGCAACAACACCGCCGCCCTCATGCCTCCACCACATCGTCATCCGGAGCATCGTCGTCCGGTACGTCGTCGTCCGGAGAGAAGTCGAGCTGCGCTGCCGCGGCCACGCCTTCCAGGAAGCCGCGGGCCCGCTCGGCCCGAGGATACCGGTTGACTAGCACCCAAAAGTCCGGGCCGTGACCGGGGATCAGCAAATGAGTCAGCTCGTGCACCAAGACATAGTCAAGCACCCAGCCCGGCATGTCTCGCAACCGGGTGGAGACCCGGATGGTCCGGTCCACCGGGGTACACGAACCCCACCTGGTGCTCATGTTGTCGACCCAACGCAGGCTGTCCGGGGTGGCCCGACCGTCGAGGTACTGCCCCGACAACTGCCGGGCCCGGGTCAGCAGCGCGGTGTCGCTGGCGCGGGGACCGCGGCTGCGCCGGGACTCGCGGGCATCCAGCCGGGCCAGCATCTCGGTCACCCAGCGGCGTTCCTCGGCCTTGCTGAACCGGGCCGGGATGAGGACCACCACCCGGTCGCCATCCCGATAGGCCGACACGGTGCGCCGCCGCCGGACGCTTCGGCGTACCTCGACGGTCATGGCTGCCTTGACAGGGGGCGTGCTGCCCACCAGGCAACGCTAACCCAGAACCCGGCTATTCTTTTTCTATCCACACCCAGTGAGGTCCGTTCTCGCACGTCACACCGCCAGAAATGCTCCCCTGTAACCGAGTGTCCACATCTCGTCCCCCTCCCGTCCACAGCGACACACCGCAGGATCCCCACCGCATCCACAGGGTTATCCACAGGCTGTGAGCAACCGTCGTTGACCCTTGGCCGGCCCCGGACTTACCGTCATTGCTGACGCAGCCCCCGGAGCTGCGCGGGTTAGCCGTTCGTTAGGGGAAGGCGGACAGCTCGCCCGACTGCCCCGGGGGCTTCGTGGCGTTATCCGACCAGCCGCCCGGCGTGACCGGGACCGGATCGGACCACCAGAACCGATCTCGCCCGACGCAGTAGCCGCTTGTGGCTGGCGGCGGGGGTAGTTTCGTCGGTGTGGGGTGGTCCGGTCCCCATCCGCCCTGATGTCCGAGCTGCCGCATCGGCCACAGACCAACCGGGTTGTCGGAACCTGTGGGATGCGGGCGAGTACCGTGTGCCGGACCGTCCCGACCGGGTTGCGGCGTGGGACTCCAGACGGAAGAAGCTAGGAGGCAACGTGGCCGAGACCTACAACGGCTACTGCGTGAAATGCAAGGAGAAAAGGGACTTCCAAGGTGAGGTTGTCACTAGCGACTCCGGGCGCCGCATGGCCAAGGGCTCGTGTCCGGTGTGCGGCACCAAGATGAACCGGATCCTGGGCAAGGCCTGAGGGCCACCCGCACGCGTGGCGGAGGAGAGGCGGCCCTACCAGGGTCGCCTCTCCGACAGATCAGGGATCACCGCACACCTCCGTCCTCACACGTCGCTGGCGTCAGATACCCGCCGTTGCACTGATCTTCTTCCTTGGGTTCGCTGCCCTAGGGCCCGCTCCACTGAGCCCGCTCCACTGGATCTGCTCGGCGTCCACCATGCCCCTCTGGTCCGATCCGAACCTCACCACCCCGAGGCCAGCGCCTAGCCAAGCGGGTCGGCGACCAGCCCGGCAACCCCCTTACCCCCTTCCTGTGGATAACTCCCCGGCCTGTGGATGGCCAGAACGCGAGAGCGGCTTCGAGTGGCACCCTGCTATCCAGCAAATTCCCACAGTCAGGCGAGGTGTCCCATGACCGCACCGACGACGTACCAGTCACGCCCTCAGCTGCTGACCGGGCTACGGCCGATGTGGCGCAACGAGCATGCCCTCCAGTTGGGGCTGGATCCGACCCGTGGCATCGTGGTCGAGGGTCTCGACCCCGCGACCGCCACCATGCTGCTCGGCTTGGACGGCCGGCGATCCGAGGCCGAAGTGGTAGCGGACGCGGTGGCGGCCGGGCTAGACATCGCGACGGTGACCCAGCTCCTGACCGGGCTGCGCCGGTGCGGCGTCGTTGTCGACAGCGAGCGTGACGACCTGCCCACCCTTGGCGTGCCGGATGTCGCCGAGCGGCTCGCGCCGGATTGTGCCGCGCTTGCCCTGGCTGCTCCGGAGCGGGGGCCGGTGAGTACGCTGCGTCGCCGCCGGCAGGCCATGGTCGTGGTGCGTGGCGCAGGCCGGTTGGGTGCTCCGATCGCTGCGCTACTTGGTGCAGCGGGGGTCGGACGGGTCCGGGTGGCCGACCACGAGCTGGCCAGGCCGTGCGACGCCGCGCCGGGCGGCCTCACTCCAGCGGATGCCTTCCATTCTCGCCGGGAAGCGGCCTTCGCCGCAGTGCGCCGAGCCGCGCCCGAGGTGGATGTCGGGCCGGTTCAACCGGCCGAAGTACCCGACCTGGTGATACTGACCGACTCCGACCCTATCGAGCCACGGTTGCGTGACAGTCTGCATCGGATGGGGGCCGCTCACTTGCCGGTCGTTGTTCGCGAGTCGACTGCCGTGGTCGGGCCGTTGGTGCTGCCGGGCCAGTACGGCTGTCTGACCTGCGCTGACCTGCATAGACGGGACCGCGACCCGGCCTGGCCGGCTTTGGCGACACAGCTTTCAGTACCTCGCCACCGACAGTACGAGCCGTGCGACGTGGTGTTGGCGACCTTTGCCACGGCGTTGGCGACCTCTCAGGCACTTGCGCTGATCGACGGTGACCAGCCGGCCACGCTTGAGGGCACTCTCGAGCTACGCCCACCAGACTGGCGGGTCCGTCGTCGGGGCTGGCCAGCCCACCCGCACTGCCGGTGCGGCGCCGACCGCCCATCCACCCGACTGGCCGGCTGATGAGGCAGCCAGGCGGCCCTACTCAGCAACCCGCCGACCCTACCCAGCAAGTAACCTGCGCACAGAGGCGTCACCGGCCAGAATATAGACGTGACCGAGATCCCACGCCGTGCGATGACCCGGACGGCGAAGCTGGCGTCGTTGCCCCTCGGTGTTGCGGGACGGGCCACAGTCGGTCTCGGCAAGCGGTTGACCGGCCAGTCGACCGAAGCGATCACGCTAGAGTTCCAGCAGCGCACGGCCGAGCAGTTGTTCGCGGTCCTGGGACAGCTCAAGGGTGGCGCGATGAAGTTCGGCCAAGCGCTCAGCGTGTTCGAGGCGGCGCTGCCGGAGAGCATCGCCGCACCCTACCGCGAAGCATTGACCCGGCTGCAGGAGGCGGCGCCGCCGATGCCGACGCGCACCGTCCACCAAGTGCTCGACGAGCAGCTTGGGACCGGGTGGCGCAGGCGGTTCGGGCAGTTCGAGAACGTGCCAGCCGCAGCGGCCAGCATCGGCCAGGTTCACCGGGCTATCTGGCACGATGGCCGCCAGGTAGCGGTAAAAGTCCAGTACCCGGGCGCCGGACCGGCGCTACTCGCCGACCTGAACCAGCTTTCCAGGTTCGCCCGGATGTTTGCCGTGATCAGCCCCGGGTTGGACGTGAAGCCGCTGCTGACCGAGCTGAAGGCCAGGGTGATCGAGGAACTCGACTACGGCCTAGAGGCGGATGCCCAACGAGTCTTCGCCGCCGCCTATGCCGGCGACCCGGAAATCGTCGTGCCACGAGTAGTAGCCAGCGCCCCGAAGGTACTAGTCACCGAGTGGATCGATGGCAAGCCACTCTCCTCCATCATCGCCACCGGCAGCCGGGAGCAGCGCGACCGTGCTGGGTACCTGCTGTCCATCCTGCACTTCTCGGCCCCGGCCCGGGCCGGGTTGCTGCATGCCGATCCGCACCCGGGGAACTTTCGGATCGTGCCGAACGGCCGGCTCGGCGTCGTCGACTTCGGCGCGGTGGCCCGGCTGCCTGGTGGTCTGCCCGAGCCAATCGGCCGGTTGACCCGGCTGGCTCTGGAGGGCGACGCCGATGCAGCGCTGGCTGAGCTACGCGCCGAGGGCTTCGTCAGGCCCGACATCAACATCGACCCGCAACGGGTGCTCGACTACTTCTGGCCGATGCTCGAGCCGCTATCGGTGCAGCGGTTCCGGTTCAGCCGCGATTGGATGCGCCGCGAAGCGGCACGGGTGGGCGACCTGCGCTCGGAGACCGCCCAAGTCGGACGCCAGCTCAACCTGCCGCCGTCGTACCTACTCATACACCGGGTCACCATCGGCTCGATCGGGGTGTTGTGCCAGCTCAACGCCGAGGCGCCGTACCGCAGCATCGTGGAGCGCTGGCAACCCGGTTTCGCCTCCTGAGCTGGAGTCGCTCCGGTTGGGTCGATCACCGGGTAGGTTCGGGGTTGGGGCGATCATCCGGATTTGGTCGACCGTCGAGGTGCCGGCTCACCACCACACTTCGTCGAGCCGAGCTTCTATGGAGCGCGCGTTCGCGCGGGTACAGGCTTCGCACAACCACACCTGCCCACATTCCGACCACTGGCAGGACCAGGTGACCGGCGACTCGTCGGCTGGCAGAGCGGGGCCCCGTCCGCACCTCGCACAGTTCACCACGCCCGTACCATAAGCTTCCCGAGCCCCCGAAGCCTCCCCAGCCCCAGAGCCCACGGCCGCGCAGACCACCGCCCCGGCACGGGCGCCGTGCCAGGGCGGTGACCAGCGATTTACCACACTGCGTTCTGGGCGAGGCGGGCCCGCCGGGTGGCCTGTTCCGCCTTGCGGTGCCAACGCCGGGCGGCGAGCAGCCTCCGGACCCGGCGCTGGTACTCCGCCTTCTCCAAAGTCTCTGACATTCGCGCTCGGGCGAGCTCTTCGTACATCAACAACATGGTCGTACTCCTGACGGTGTGACCGGTCATTGGTTGGCTCTCGGCATCGGTGACAGGTGGGTGAATCATGCTGCTACCTCCTTGCGCGGGCGTCCCCGCGGTCGCTTGCGCGGCACCACTACGCCGCGCTCGAAAATTTCGCCACCCCAGACGCCCCACGGCTCGCGCCGGGCCAACGCGCCGGACAGGCACGCCACCCGGACCGGGCACTCCAGGCAGTAGCTCTTTGCTAGTTCCAAGTCCGCGGGTCGCTCCGCGAACCATAGTTCGGGGTCATAGACCCGGCAGGGCAGCTCCCAGCCCCGGGTCTCCGCCTCGACGAAGTCGAGGGTGTGGACCTCGAAGGAACGGTCGGTCACCTCGGATACGAGGGTCACCGGTGTTCACCTCCGGGTGGTCTTTCGTCGGCTAGTCGTTGTGGACAGGTCGAAAAACACTGAGGCCGCGGATCCCGGGTGCGGGTTCCGCGGCCTCGACGTGAGCCGGTCTGAAAAAACTCAGACCGGTACACCTCGAGGTGGAGCCCCCAGGACATCGGTGTCAACCTGGACGCGGTCACGGACCGTCTTCGGAGTCCGCATAGCAACGAACACAGAGGGGGTGGCCGTGATACGCGACTCGCCCAGACGGGTGCCGTGGTTGCCCGAAAGGGCAGCACCGAGGGCAACGACGCCGTCGGCGACAGACCCAGCACCGGACCGGCACGTCCCACCGAACGGCAGGACACCCGTGGCAGGCAGAACCGCCAGCCAGGGGGCACCCGGGCGCGACAGGACGAAGATCTCCTTAGCCAGCATCACAGGCACCTCCTTCTGACGATCGAGCCGGCGCATGGCACGCCGGGAGTATCCGCAGACTAAGCCGCGCTCCAGGCCAGCGGCAAACTTTTAACCGAGGTTGCTCGAAAGTTATCCACCGGCGGGCTCCTGTCCGGCAACGATGGCCAACACGTCGGCACCATAGAGGTCGAGCTTACGCTGCCCGATACCCGGCAGCCGGACCAAACCGGCAGCGTCCGCGGGCCGGGTCTCGGCGATCGCGGCCAGCGTCAGGTCGGTGAATACGACGTACGCCGGGACGCGGTCCGTACTGGCCCGATCCGACCGCCAGGCCCGCAATCGCCCGAACAGCTCGACATCCACCTTACCCGGGCAGTTCGCGCACCGGCCGAGGGCGCGCTCGACACCCTTGCGCAACTCCCCGCCACACTGCACGCAAACAGCGGCGGCCTTGCCGCCACGGCCATCCGCCTTGCCGCGGGTCGGCCGTCCGGCCGGCTCGGGGAGCAGTGGGAGCAGGAACCGGCTCGGGCGGCGGCCCCGCCGGGCCCCCGGGCTGCGGGCCAGGGCCCACGACAGCGCAAGGTGCTCGCGAGCCCGGGTGATGCCGACATACAGCAGCCGACGCTCCTCTTCGACCTGCTCCTCGGTGCTGGCATGCTGGATCGGCAGCGTCCCATCGGTCAGCCCGACCAGGAACACCGCATCCCACTCCAACCCCTTGGCAGCATGCAATGAGGCCAGCGTGACGCCCTGCACGGTCGGAGCGTGTTGGGCCGCCGCGCGCTGCTCCAACTCGCTGACGAACTCGGCCAGCCCAGCTTGGTCAGCACCCGCCTGGTCAGCACCGGTTTGGCCGGCACCCGTTTGGGCCCCGGCAGCAACATCCTCAGCAAGTTGCACCAGCGCGGCCAGCGACTCCCACCGCTCCCGGGCCGCGCCACCGGCCGGCCGGTCGGCCACCGACCAGCCGGTGCTGGACAGCACGTCGGTGACGGCCCGGACCAGCGGAACCTCGCTGTCGGCGGACCGAGCCGCCGCCCGCAGCAACACGATGGCCTCCCGGATCTCGGCCCGCTCGAAGAACCGCTCGCCACCACGAAGCAAGTACGGAACGCCGGCCGCGGCCAGCGCCGCCTCATAGCTCTCCGACTGCGCGTTGACCCGGAACAGCACAGCGATCTCGGCCGGCGGGGTGCCCGCCGCGATCAGCCGGGCACAGCCGGCAGCCACCGCCGCGGCCTCGGCCGGCTCGTCGTCGTACTCGGAGAAGGTCGGCTCCGGACCGGCCAGCCGCTGGCCGACCAGCCGCAGCCGGGTGCCGCCGGCCGGACCACGAGCTGCGGCGATCAACCGGTTCGCCAGCGTCACCACCTGCGGGGTAGACCGGTAGTCACGCTCCAACCGGACCACCACCGCATCCGGGAACCGCCGGCTAAACCCCAGGAGGTACGTCGGACTGGCACCGGTGAAGGAGTAGATCGTCTGGTTCGCGTCGCCGACCACGCACAAATCTGTCCGGCCGCCGAGCCAGGCATCCAGCAGCCGCTGCTGCAGCGGGTTCACGTCCTGGTACTCATCGACGACGAAGTGCCGGTACCGCGCTCGGACTTCCTCCGCGACATCCCGATGGTCCTCAATGGCCACTGCCATGACCAGCAGCAGATCCTCGAAGTCCAGCACCCCGGCACCCTGCTTGACCTCCTCGTAGGCCGCGTACACCGCGGCCATGGTGGCCGGCTCGACCGGGGGCTCGCGGCCAACCTTGGCGACCATCGGCGCATACTGCTGTGGCCCCACCACATTCGCCTTGGCCCACTCGATCTCGCTGGCGAGGTCGCGGCGCAGGGTGCGCTCGACGTTGAGGCGACAACGCAACGCGGCCTGGGTGACCAGCCGGGCCTTGTGCTCGGCTAGCTCCGGCAGCGGGCCGCCGAGTACCCGCGGCGCAAAGTACCGGAGCTGCCGCAGCGCTGCGGAGTGGAAAGTACGGGCCTGCACACCGCCTACCCCGAGGGCACGCAGCCGACCGCGCATCTCGCCGGCAGCGCGTGCGGTAAAGGTCACCGCGAGCACTTGCGAGGCTGCGACCGCGCCGACCTGTACCGCGTAACCGATCCGGTGCGTGATGGTACGGGTCTTGCCGGTGCCAGCGCCGGCCAGGATGCACACTGGTCCGCGTACCGCGCGCACCGCCTCGCGCTGCTGCGGATCGAGGTCGGCCAGGATGCGTCGGGCCGGATCGACCGTGGCGGGGTCAACCGGACCGGAATCAACCAGGAAGGTGTCGGCCGGGGTGGTGTCCATCACCAGAATCCTGGCAGGTCGGTCCGACGGAAGACCGGTAGGGGGGCCGACGTTGCTGGTGTTCAGGACTTCCGGGCCGCTCCCAGGAGGATGATCATGCCCGCGGACACTGCCACGCTAACGATGTACACGACGACCTGGTGTGGCTACTGCGTGCGGCTCAAACGACTGCTGACCCGCGAGGGAATCGGGTTCGCCGAGGTGGACATCGAGCAGGACGCGACCGCCGCCGCGTACGTTAGCGACCTCAACGGCGGAAACCGGACCGTACCGACCGTTCGGTTCCCGGACGGCAGGGCGCTGACCAACCCCACCCTGGAGCAAGTCAAGCAATGGCTGACCGGCGGCGGCTGATCGGCAGTGACTGACCGGCAGTGACTGACCGGCGGCGGCTGATCGGTGGCGGCTACCCGGCTCGCCGAGGCGTAACCCGTCCTGGCGGAGGCCACCATGGTCGCCTCCGCCAGGACGGTCGGTGCCAGGATCGGCCGGCGGTCCTAGCCATTTATGACTGTAGTTTCGCCGACTGGCGTTGCGGACCCCTCCGACGCCGATAGTGTGGGCGAGAATCGTTCATCATGATCATGGATGGGGCACATCCACCAGTTGTGTTTGAATGTTGCGGAGGTGACCAGATGTCGCCGAGCAGTGTCCCGCAGACGGCGGTCAGCGAGGTCGTAATCCGACGCACCACCGCCGGCTGGGTAGTCAGCGACGCTGACCAGAAGGAGCTGCCGGCCGAGGATCTTGCCTGTGCCATGGTGTTGGCGGACTTGCTCGCCCATGACACGGTGCCGCGACCCCGGCCATCCAAGCCCGAGCACGCCCTGTCTGAGGTCGAGCAGCTTCGGTTAGCAGTGCGCCAGTTGGAACACGCGCTGACCGCCAGAGTGATCATCGAGCAGGCTATCGGAGTGGTCGCCGAGCGGCGCCGGATCGGTCCGCGAGATGCGTTCGAACGGCTCCGCCGGGTGGCCCGCTCACGGGGCCGCAAGGTCCATGACCTGGCCCGTGAGGTGGTTGCTTCGGTCACCGACCGGGCGGTGCCGCTGCCGCCCGAACTGGCTCCCCCGCATCGTTGACGGCACCTGCAACCCCGGCAGGCCCGCGTCGTAGCGGTGTCGGTCGGCTCCGGTACGGCTGCCGTACGGCTGCGGGTCAGCCGACCGTCAGCCAGTCCATGAGGATCCGGTACGCGATCGAGATCGACGGCGGGAACCGCACCGCGCCGGCCCGCAGCTCCGCCCGGGAGTACCACCGCGCCTCGGCCAGCTCCTCGCCATCCGCCCGCAGCGTCAGCTCGCCGGTCGCGCGGGCCGAAAAGCCCAGCATCAACGACGCCGGGAACGGCCACGGCTGGCTGGCCAAGTACCGAACCTCAGTCACCCGTACGCCGACCTCCTCAGCGACCTCCCGGACCACCGCCGCCTCCAGCGTCTCCCCCGGCTCGACGAACCCGGCCAGGATCGAGTACCGGTCCACCGGCCAAGCCGCCTGCCGGCCGAGGATGCACCGGTCTGCGCCGTCGTGCACCAGCATGATCACAGCCGGGTCGGTGCGCGGCCAGTGCTCAGAGCCATCGTTGCCGCAGCGCCGGCTCCAGCCGGCCTGGGCCGGCACGGTCGGCTGGCCGCAGCGCGGGCAGCGCGGGTGCTGGCCGTGCCAGTTCATCAACGCAACCGCGGCCACCATCAGGCCGGCATCCAAGTCGTCCAGCCCAGCGCCCACCGCACGCAGCCCGGCCCACCGACCGGGACCTTCGGCCGAGGGGTCGCTGGCCACGGCGGGCACCGCGAAGTACGGCTGACCGGAGTGCTCGCCGAGGAACAAGCGCAGCCCGGCGCGCTGCACCGCAGCCATCACGGCCGGCTCGGTGGGGGCGCGGAAGGCCAGCCGCGGTCCGGCCGCCGCGTCCAGCACCGGCGCCGCTCCGTCCGTACGCACCAGCAAGACCAGCGCCCGCTCCCAGGCAGCCGCCAGGTACGTCTGGTCGGTGCGCCGGGAAGCAGCCCGATCGTGTACGCCGCGGGCCAGCGTCGGCACGCCGCGCAGTTCCAGCGGAGACGACACGCTCAGGCCAGCTCGACCGGTCCGAGTGGCTCCAAGCCGGGGACCACCTGATCGGCGTCACCGAGGATCACGGTCACCAGCGCAGCCGGCGCGAGGAGCCGCTGGGCGACCTCGAAGACATCCTCCCGGGTCACCTTGGTCAACCGGACCGGATGCTCCCGCAGCCACTCCAGACCCAGACCGGCGCCGGCCAGCGTGGCCAGCATTGAAGCCAACCCGGCCTGGGTCGAGGTGGAGATAGCCAGCGAGCTGATAGCGTACTGCCGGACATCGGCCAGCTCCTGCTCGCTGATCGGCAAGGTGACCATCCGGCCCAGCTCGTAGCCGATTTCCAGCAGGGCCGGGGCAGTGACCTCGGTGGCGACATCGGCGTCTACCATCACGGTAGAGCCGGCTACGCCGTGCTCAACCCGGCTGTGCGGGCTGTAGGTGTAGCCCTTGGCCTCCCGGATGTTCTCCACCAGCCGGGAGGAGAAGTACCCGCCGAAGGCCAGGTTGGCCAACTGCAACGCCGGGTATTCCCGGTCGTCGCGATGCAGCGCGGTCCCACCCAGCCGGATCGAGGACTGCACCGAACCGGCCCGGTGCGCCAGTTGGGTCGGCGCCGGCTGTACCTGCGGCAGCGGGGGGATCCCACGAGCCGCCCCCTCCGGCTTCCACTCCCCCAGCGCCGCCTCGATCCGGTCCAGGGCACGTTTCGGCTGCAGGTCTCCGACCAGCACCAGCACGGCTCCGGCCGGCAGCATCCGGCTGGCGTGCAGCTTGCGGAGCTGGGCCGGGGTGGTGCTCGCGACCGCTTCCGCCACCGGGATCTCCCGGGCGTACGGGTGGTCACCGAACATCCGGCGGCGCAGCGCCTCCCGGGCCAGCAAGTTGGGCTGGGACCGCGCGATGGAAAGCTGCTCGACGAGCCGGTCCCGCTCGATCGCGACCTCGCCGGATGGGTAGCTCGCTTCGGCCAGCACCTCGGCCAGCAGATCTAGCAGGTCAGCCAGCCCGGTCTTCAGTACCGCGCCGCCAAGCATCAGCCGGTCGGCGTCCACCACGGCGGTGAGGTTCCCGCCGAGTGCCTGGACTGCCTCGGCCAACTCAAGCTGGCTGTGCCGGGTGGTACCCGCCAAGATCGTATCGCCGAGCAGGCGGGACCGGGCCGGATGGGACGGCGCCGTCCCGCCGAACGGTATCCGCAGCCGGATCTCGACCAGCGGCACGCTCGGCCGGCGCACCGCCACCACGGCCAGCCCGCTGGGCAGCATCCGCTCGGCGAAGGTGGCTTGCTTGGGCCGCGGCGGTGGGCCAAGCGACGGCACCGGCCAGCGACCGGCGAGGGTGGCGTTCGACGGTTCAGCCGGGGTGGCCGGGTCCTGCGTGGCGGTCACTTGCTGCCTCCCGGTAGGAGCTCGACGACGGCGCGGCGGTCCGGGACGAGGGTCGCCGCCGCGGCAATGACCTGGTCGGCGGTCACCTCGGCGAGCAGCGGCAGTACCTCGGCGAACAGCTCGGCGTGGCCGTGCTGTTGCTCGAACGCGGCCAGCATCAAGGTCCGGCCGAGCACCTCGTCGGCATCCCGCAGCATCTGGGCCGCCAGCCGGGCTTTGATCCGGTCCATCTCGCCGGGCCGCAGCCCGTCGCTCGCCAACCGGTTCAGCTCATCGTCCACTGTGGACAGTACGGACGTCACGGGGATGCCCGGGCTATGTTGCGCCTCGAAGATGAATGCGGTCGGGTCGCGTACGTCGAAGGGGTCACCGAGGAAGGACAGGTAGGCGCTCACCTCGGTGGCAATCCGGTCCCGGCGGACCAGCCGTTGCTTCAGCCGCGAGGCATCGCCCTCGCTGAGCACCTCGGCAAGGACCACGAACGGCAAGTACGCCGACAGGTTACCGACCGGGTCGGGCACCCGCCAGGCCGCCGCGACCGCCGGGGTGGGCGCCAGCCGGTCGGTCACCGTCCGCCGCCGCTCCTCGGCCAGGTCAGGCTCGGAGAAATCCGGCCGGACCGGCGCCGGCCGGGCCGGAATATCGCCAAAGTGCCGTTCCACCAAGGTGACCGCCTGGTCCGGATCCAGGTCACCGGCCAGGCACAACACCGCGTTCGCCGGCGGGTAGTACTGGTCAAAGAACTGCTGCGCATCGACCAGGTTGGCCGCCTCCAGATCGTCGAAGGAACCGTAGCCGTCGTGCGCATTGGGAAAACTTTCGAACAGCACCGGCGGCAGGGACAACCATGGGAAGCCGCCGTACGGGCGGTTCAGCACGTTGAGCCGGATCTCCTCCTTGACCACCGCGATCTGGTTGGCCAGGGTATCCGCGGTGATGGCAGGGGCGCGCATCCGGTCGGCCTCCAGGAAGAGCCCGCGCTCCAGCGCGTTGCTTGGCAGCAACTCGTAATAGTTGGTGTAGTCCAGGTGTGTCGAGCCGTTGAACGTACCGCCGCTGGACTGCACGTAGCGGGAGTGCTCCAGCTTCTCCAGGTTCTGCGAACCTTGGAACATCAAATGCTCAAACAGGTGCGCGAACCCGGTACGGCCGGCCGGCTCGGACCGGATCCCGACGTCGTAGTAGACCGCGATACCGACCACTGAGGCGCCCTGGTCTGGAGCAAGCAGCACCCGTAGGCCGTTGGCCAGCGTGGTGCGCTCCAGCGGGTACGACGGAGCAATCAGCTTCGAGAGTGTAGCCACGTCCGCGACCCTAGCCTGCCCGACCGATCAAGGAGGTACTTGGCTGGCGAAGTCCCTGGTGATGTCGCGGCTGACCGAGCGTCGCCGCCGCTAGGCCACCTCATTTTTGAGGCAGTCGGCCAACTCGCTCCACAAGTACGCGGCCGCCTCGGCACCCTTGGCCAGCATGGGCAGCAGGACCCGCTCGTTCGGGGCGTGGATCCGGTCGTCGGGCAGCCCCACGCCAAGGAACAGCACCGGCGCAGCGAGGATCTCGGCCAAGTCGGCCTCCGGTCCGCTGCCGCCAGCCCCGCTGTAGTAGATCTCCTGCTCAAACGCGCGGCCCATCGCTGCGGTCGCCGCCTGCGTCGCGGGATGCTCCAGCGGAGTCCGGCACGGCCTCAAGCCCGACCCGCGGAACCGCACCTCGGCCACGATGCCGGCTGGGGTGCGGTCAGCGACAAACCTCCGCAGGCTGTCCTGGACCGCCGCCGGGACTTGGTTGGGCACTAGCCGGAAGGACACCTTGGAGTACGCGTCGGACGGCACGATTGTCTTGGTCCCGGGTCCGGTGTAGCCGCCCCACATGCCATTGACCTCGGCGGTCGGCCGGCCCCAGAGCCGCTCCAGGGTGGTGTACCCCGCCTCGCCGGCGGTCGCCCGCGACGACGCCGGACCGGTCAAAAACGCCGTCTCGTCGTACGGCAGCCGGCTGAAGGCTTTCCGCTCCGCCTCGGTCAACGGCACGACGTCGTCGTAGAAGCCGGGAAGCTGCACCACGCCATTGTGGTCGTGCAGTCCGGCCAGCAGCCGGGCCAGCGCGGTCAGCGGATTGGGCACCGCGCCGCCGAACACACCGGAATGCAGGTCAATGTCCGGGCCATGGAAGTCGATCTCGCAATCGACCGTGCCACGCATCCCGATACACAGGCTCGGCACCTCGCGGCCGAACATCCCGGTGTCGCTGACCACCACCACGTCACAGTCCAGCCGGTCCCGGCGGGTCCGCAGCAGCTCGGAAAAGTGCGGCGACTCGGACTCCTCCTCACCCTCGATCAGGAACTTCAGGGTGACCGCGGGGGCGGCCCGCCCGGTCGCCGCCAAGTGCGCCGCCACCCCAAGCAAATGGAACAGCACTTGGCCCTTGTCGTCCGAGGCGCCGCGGGCGAACAGCTCCTGGCCGCGGATCGTCGGCTCGAACGGCGGGGTCTGCCACAGCTCCAGCGGTACGACCGGCTGCACGTCGTGATGGCCGTACACGACCACGCTCGGGGCGTCCGGGTCGTCGCTCGGCCATTCCGCGAAGACCGCCGGGGCGCCGTCGGTGGGCCAGATCTCCACGTCGGGGAACCCGGTCCGGCGCAGCGCGGCGACCAGCCAGTCGGCACTGCGCCACAGATCGCTGGCGTGCGCCGGGTCGGCGCTGATCCCCGGGATGCGCAGCCAGGCATCCAGGTCGGCGTGTAGGACGTCGAGATGCTCGCTGACGTAGCGGCGTTCGGCAGACATGGCCCGGACTGTAGTGCTCCGGTCTTCCCCGGCAACCCAGCCGCCCGGCAACCCAGCCCGGCGTCGATCTCCGGCCGGGTGCGTCCGGACTGCCTGCCTGGGTGCGTTCTGCAGCTCAGTAACTAGCTCAGGGCTAGCTCAGCGGTGCGTTCAACCAGCAAGGGCCGGGACGCACTGCCGGCTAGCGGTACTGATCCATCCGGAAATATTACGTCATTCTTTTGAACACAAGATTATCTGCAGGTGATCCCAGAACGGCGGGGCAATGCCATGATGAGCGAGTACGGCGCGGCCGAACGCCCTTCCCTCGGCCGCGCCTTACCTCACTGGCGTGGCTGGGCTACGGGCTAGGTCGGCGGGGTCAGGGCCGAGTCGTAGGCCGCGGTAGGGCCGTCACTTGGCGGGCGCCCCAGGGACACCCGCCAAGTGACGACACAGCCACCGGACCGCCGTGGTTGCTTGGTGTGGTGCCAGCCGGGACTCCAGCGGCTGGCACCGCCCAGCAAGGTCATCGGAACGGTCCGGTGAGAACCAGCGGGCTGATGAGTGCAGTGGTGATGGTTGACGGGTCGTCGCGTGCTGGCGAACCACTGTTTGACACTGAACAACGCCTCGGCGCCAGGCGCGCCCCCTGCCAGTCATCCCCGCTGCGGTGTTGCTATCGGTCAGCCGGTATAAGTGCCCCTCACCCAGAGCCAGACAGCCTGCCCGGGGATACTGTATGCGAATCAGCTTGGATAGGGTAGATATCCGGTTCGCTTCAAGCGGGTGAATTCACTCTTCCCGGACTGGCGGAGGTCGGCGCCGGGTTAGTGGCCGCCAGCCGGTTCAAGTAGCGGCAGTCGGCAGCTCATCCAGCAGTGCACGCAGGCCGGCCCCGTCCAGCAAGTCCACCGGCCGTACCGTCACGTTGTCCCGAACGTAGTGGAACGCGGCCCGAACCCGATCCACCGGCACCTCGGCCAACCGGGCCCAGGCCAGCCGGTACGCGGCGAGCTGCACCGCGGCCGACCGGGCGGCCGCGCCGGTGGGCTGGCCACCGGTCTTCCAGTCGACCACGGTGAACCGACCGCCGGTGTCCAGCAACTGGGTATCGCCGGGGTCCGGCAACTGGGTATCGCCCGGGTCGGCGAAGACCGCATCCATCCGGCCGCGGATCACCACCCCGGACAGCACCACCTCAAACGGCACCTCCACCTCCACCGGGACCCGCTCGGCCCACTGGCTTGCCTCGAACCGCCGCTGCAGCAGGATCAGGTCGGCATCCGAGGCGGCGCCCTCGTCGGCCGCGCCAGGCAGCTCGTCCAAGTCGAGCAGCCGCCCACCGCCGTACCGTTCCTCTAGCCAGGCGTGAAACGCGGTGCCCCGGCGGGCCAGCGGAGCCGGCCGGTAAGGCATCGGCCGGCGGATCTGCCGGGCCAGCTCGGCCGGGTCGCGGGACAACGTGACCAGCGCGGAGACCGAGAGCTGAGCCGGGACCGGCACGTCCACCCGGCCGGCGGCAGTGGCCCGGGCGGCTCGCTCGGCCAGCAACAGCTCGGCTTCCCGCCGCCAGCCGGCCCCGGCCACCTGCACTGGGGACAGTGCACCCGCCGACGCTGGGCCGGCCGACGCTGGGTCGGTCAACCCCGGGTCGGCCAGGGCAGCCCGGACCAGCGCCGCACCCTCCTCCACCCCGGGCCGCCGCTCGCCCAACGGGTCATACGGCCAGGGTGCCTCCCGCTGCTGCCCGAGCAGTGGGTTGACCTCGCCATCGGCCGGCTCCTCAGCCCAGCAGTCCACACTCGCGGCGGTCGCGATCTCGACCAGGAACGGCGAGGGCTCGCGCGGCCGGATCGCGTCGTCCCACCGGTACCCGGAGCACAGCAGCAGCCGGCGGGCTCGGGTCACCGCGACGTACGCCAGCCGGCGCTCCTCCCGCTCGCCGCGGGCCTTGCAGTCCTCGGCGAACGTACGCCGCAGCCGTTCCAGCTCGGCCTGGTCGGCGGCACCGGCCGGGTCGAAGGCGGGCAGATCGGCGGCGTCGCCGCGCAGCGGGTACGGCAGCGCGGCCGGATCAGTGGCCCAGCCCGAGCCGGCGATGGCGTCCCGGTCCGGGAACACCCCGGCGGTCAACCCGGGTACCGCGACCACATCCCACTCCAGACCCTTGGCGGCGTGCACGGTCAGCACCTGGACCCGATCGGCGGCGACCTCGACCACACCGGCCTCCAGGCCCCGTTCGGTCGCCTCGGCCGCGTCCAGGTAGGCCAGGAACGCCCCGAGGGTGGCCACCTCGGCGTCCTCGGCAAACCGGGCCGCGACATCCAGGAACCGATCAAGCTGGACCCGACCGGCCGGCCCGCGCAGACCCACCTCGATGTCCAGCAATAGGGTGCGCTCGACGTCGGCGACCAGTTCCGGCAACGGCTGGCCGACCCGCCGCCGCAGCCCGGCCAGCTCCTCGCGCAGCGCGGTCAGCCGGCGGTGTCCCACCACGGTGTACGCCTCGGCCGGCCCTGGGTCGTCTAGCGCCTCGACCAGGCTGGCGTCATCGACCCGGTCCAGGTCGGGCTGGTCAGTCGCCGCACCGGCTGCCGGGTCAGCCGCCGGACCGCCGGACCGGGCGGCAGCGAGCTGCCGGGCCCGGCGGCCGAGCGCGGCCAAGTCACGCGGACCGAGCCGCCAGCGGGCCCCGGTCAGCAGCCGGACCACCGCGTCCCCGGCGGTCGGGTCGACCACCACCCGCAGCGTACTGACCAGGTCGCGGACCTCCGGAGTAGCCAGCAGGCCGCCCAGGCCGACCAGTTCCACCGGGATGCCACGGCCGCGAAGCTGGGCGGCCAACCGCTCGAACTGGCTACGCCGCCGGCACAGCACCGCGATGCTGCGACCCGGTTGACCGGCCGCCCGCCGCGGCGCATCGGCCGCCCACTCCGCTGCGATCCGGTCCGCCACCCAGGTCGCCTCATCGTCCACAGTGGACAGCAGTGCGGCCCAGACCTCACCAGCCCCGGCCGCCGGACCGGCGGTGAGCACCCCGACATCGGCCCGCAGCGGCCCAGACAGCAAGTTGGCCACGTCCAGGATCCGCTGGTCGTTGCGGAAGCTGGTGGCCAGCGGGAGTACGGCCGCCGGCCGGCCGCCGCGGGTCGGGAAGTGCGCCGGGAACCGGGTCAGGTTGCCGGCACTGGCCCCCCGCCAGCCATAAATGGACTGACACGGGTCACCGACCGCGGTCACCGAGTGGCCAGCGCCGAACAGCGCCCGCAGCAGCACGAGCTGGGAGTGCCCGGTGTCTTGGAACTCATCCAGCAGCACCACGGCGTACCGGCTGCGCTCGACCCGGCCGACCTCGTCGAACCGGTCCGCGATCCGGGCCGCCAGCGACATTTGGTCGCCAAAGTCTATGGCCGTGGCGTGCCGCTTGGCCTGCTCGTACCGCTGGACCAGCGGCAGCAGCTCGCAGCGGGCCCGCGCCGCAGCCAGGACCTTGCGTACCTCGGCGCCCGGGCCAGAATAGCGCGGCCCCGCCGGCAGCCCCTCGATCCGGCCGGTGAACCGCTCGGTCCAGGCCCGCAGCTCGGCCGGGCCGACCAGGTGCTCGGCCAGCTCGCCGGCCAGGTCGAGGGTCCGGTTGACCACCGTGGACTCGGCGGCGTCCAGGTCCGGTAGGTCGCCGTCGAAGGACCGCACCACCCGGGCGGCGAGCTGCCAGCACAACGCGTCGGTGAGCAGCCGGGCAGTCGGCTCAACGGCCAGCCGCAGCGCATGCTCGGCCACCAGCCGAGCGGCGTAAGCGTGGTAGGTCAGTACGGTCGGCTCGCCGCCGTCAATGACATCGGTCGGTACGGCGGGCAGGCCAACCCGGGCCAGCGCGCCGAGCCGGGCCCGCAGCCGGGCAGCCAGCTCGGCGGCGGCCTTGTTGGTGAAGGTCAGCCCGAGGACGGCAGCCGGCCGCACGTACCCATTGGCGACCAGCCAGACCACCCGGGCCGACATGGTCTCGGTCTTGCCGGCGCCGGCTCCGGCGATCACCACCGCCGGAGCCAGCGGGGCGGCCACCACCGCGGCCTGCTCCGCCGTCGGCGGCGGCAGCCCCAACGCCGCGGCCAGCTCGGCCGGCCCGAGCCGCGGTGGGTGTGGGAAGGCGGCGGTCGGCCGCGCCTGGGCAACCGTCGTCATCCGGTCACCTGCCGGCCCTCGCCATGCGCCGGGCAGCTCGTCCGCACCGGGCAGCCGCGGCAGCCGGCGCCGGGCCGGCCGGCAAACTGCGCGCCGGCCATCCCCTCGGCGACCGTACCGACCAGCCGGTCCGCCCACTCCGGGTCGGCCGCGGCGGCCAACGGTGGCTGGTCCTGCTGGCGAGCCTGCTCGGCCTGGTCGCCGAGCTGGACCAGTGCGGCCCCGCCTGGCTCGGTGGACTCCCCCGGGAAGCCGCCAGCGGCGACCGCGAGCTGGTAGCAACCGAGCTGCGGGTGCTCGGCCAACTCGTCCCGCTTCGGCTTGCTGCGGCCGGTCTTGAGGTCGATGACCACCAGCCGGCCGTCCTGGTCGCGTTCCAGCCGGTCGACCCGGCCGGTGAGCGTGGCCCGCGCCCCGACGGTGACCTCAAAGGGCAGCTCGACGCCGACCAGCTCCCAGCGCTGCCGGCTGCCGGCCAGCCAACCGAGGAACTTGGCCAGCATGGCGTGCGCCCGGGCCCGCTCCCGCCGGATCGTCCACGGGCCACCGAGATCCAGCCGGTCCAGCGCCTGCTCCAGCCGGGTGGTCAACTGCTCAGCATTGGCGTACGCCGGGTCGGCGGCCAGCGCGGCTAGCTCGTGAATGAGCGTACCGAGATGTTGGGCGGTAGCCGGCCCGGCTGTACCCCCGGCGGTCTCCAGTAGCCAACGCAGCGGGCAGGTGGCGAACCGCTCTACCCGAGACGGCGAGACCGGGACCGGCTGGTCCGGGTCCAGCAGCGGCCGCGAGTCAGACAGCGCGGGCAGCCCCCACCACTGATCCGGGTGCGCACCGGGCACCTCTGCTGCGGCCAGCCGGGCCAGCTCGGTGGCGGCGGCCCGGCGGCGGCCCAGCGGCTCGGTCGGGTCGCAGACCACCGTACGCAGCTCGGCGACCAGGGCCGGCAGCGCCAGCGTGCGCGGGACCGGCTGGACCGGCCGGCCGGGCGGCCGGTGTGGGTCAGTCGGAGGTGGCAGTAGCTCGTCCAGGAACCGGGATGGCTGGTCCTGCTCGCCGCTGACCGCGGTCACCACCAACTGCCGGCTGGCCCGGGTGACCGCCACGTAGAACAGCCGGCGCTCCTCGGCCAGCAGCGGGCCGACCGGGGCGCTGGCCGCCGCCACTCCCCCAGCCGGCTGGCCGCGGCCGGCAGCGGCGTCCAGCAGTTCCTCGACGCCAAGCAGGCTGCCGCGCCGGCGCAGGTCCGGCCAGCGGCCCTCCTGTACCCCGGCCACGCATACCACCTGCCATTGCAGGCCCTTGGCGGCGTGCGCGGTCAGCACCCGGACCGCCTCACCGGCCGGCGCCCGGGCGGCCAGCGTGTCGCCGGGGATCTGCTGGCCGGCCAGGTGGTCGAGGAAGGCCAGCGCGCCGGCCCGCGGCAGCCGGTCGGTGAAAGCCGCGGCGGCGTCGAACAGGGCGACCACCGCGTCCAGGTCACGATCCGCGGCGGCGCCAGCCGGCCCACCGCGCCGGCTGGCCCGCTGCCAGCTCGCGGCCAGCCCGGACGCTGACCAGGCCGCCCACAGCACGTCCTCGGCGGTCCCGCCGGCCTGCTGCTCGGCTCGTACGCCGGACAGCAGCGCAGCCACCTGGACCGCCGGCGCGGCGACCTGCTCCGGCAGCACCTGGAGGATCCGCGGCTCGGCCAGCGCACCGACCAGCAGCGGACCGGACGCGCGCCGGCCGCCGGCCGCGATCTCCAGTTGCCGGAGGTGCTGGCGCAGCCGGCGCAGGGCCAGCGCGTCCGCGCTGCCAAGCGGGCCGGACAGCAGCTCGACCGCGGCGTTCTCGTCCAACGCGGCCGGTTGCAGGGCGCAGTGCAGCAGCAGCAGTAACGGCGCCGCGCCCGCGGTGTCGACCAGCGGCAGCTCATCGGCATTGGTGACGACCGGTATCTCGGCCGAGGCCAGCGCCCGGCGCAGCACCGCGAGCTGCCCGACGGTGGAGCGGACCAGCACCGCCATCTGCCGCCACGGCACGCCGTCCATCACGTGCGCGACCCGCAGCCGGTGTGCGACGTAGCCGGCCTCCTCGCTGGGCGTACGCAGCAGCCGTACCTCGACCTGACCGGCCGGCAGCCCGACCGCCGGCCTTAGCGCACGGTGCGCCGGGCTGCCCGGCTGCGCGGGCAGCCGGCCGGCCACCCGCCGGGAGGCGGCCAGCAGGTCGGCACCGGCCCGCCGGCACACCCGCAGCGCAACGACCGGCACCGGACCGCCGCCGGGGGGCCGGAAGGACTCCGGGAACCGCCGCAGGCAGCTCGCATCGGCACCCCGGAAGCCGTAAATCGACTGGTCCGGGTCGCCAACCACGACCAGTTCCTCGGCGCCCACCGCGAGCGCCTGCAGCAGCGTCTCCTGGGCCGGGTCGACGTCCTGGTACTCATCGACGAAGATCCGCCGCCGGGCCGCCCGCTCGCGGGTCAGCAGCGCCGGGTCGGCACTGAACGCGGCCAGCGCCGCGCCGATCAGCTCCGCTGGGTCGTACGCGGTGTGGTCGGCCAGCGCGGTGACCTGCAGGTACTGGTGGTAGAACCGGGCCACCGCCGGCCAGTCCGAGCGGTGCTGAACGCGGCCCAGCCGGGCCAGCTCATCGGGCCCGATGCCGCGCTCGGTGGCCCGCAGTAGCAGGTCGCGCAGCTCCGCGGCGAACCCGCGGGTCAGTAGCGCCGGCCGCAGCTCGACCGGCCAATGCACCGCGCCAGCCGCCACGTCGCCGCGCAGCAGCTCCCGGATGAGCAGGTCCTGCTCCGGGCCGGTGAGCAGCCGGGGCGTACCGCGGAAGCCGGCCTGCCGGCGCAGCAGGCCGAAGGCGTAGGAGTGGAAGGTACGGGCCAGCGGCTCGCGGATGATCCGGCCGAGCCGGCTGGCAATCCGGTCCCGCAGCTCGCCGGCCGCCTTCCGGCTGAAGGTCAGCACCAGCACCTGTTCGGGGTCGGTGCCGGCATCGATGCGGGTCACTACGGTCTCCACCAAGGTGGTGGTCTTGCCGGTGCCCGGCCCGGCCAGCACCAGCAGCGGGCCGCCGGGGTGGGCCAGCACTGCGCGCTGCGCGTCGTCCAGCTCGGGTGGTGGCTCGGGCGGGACCGCCGAGCGCACCAACCGGTACGGTATGGCGGCGGTCCGGTTCCCGATCACCGGGACATGCAACCATGGTCCGCCGCTACCTCAATGCAGGCGCGCCGGCCGGTTAGTCACCGGTCCAGCGGGCCCGGCGGAGGTCTACCCGCTGGCCGTTGATCGGCACCCCTTCGGCCACCAGCAGCGCCAACTGCCGGGTCGCGAGGTGCGGCGCGGGCGTGCCATCGGCGCGCAGCACCCGGTGCCAGGGCACGCCGCCGCCGTACCGGGCCAGCACCTGGCCGACCAGCCGCGGCGCCCGGCTGCCGAGCCACTCGGCCACGTCGCCGTAGGACATCACCCGGCCGGGTGGAATGCGCTCGACTAGGGCCAGCACTCGCTCGGCGAACGCCACAGGTTCGACCATCCAAGCAGCCTCTCAGATTTGGCGACTACCGTTGCCCGATGCACTGGCGGCTGCCCCTCCGCCGGCTCGCCTTCACCGGCGGGCTGACCGTGTTGCTGACCGGCCTGCTGGGTCTGCTGCCCGGCGGGCTGCGTGCCGATGTCCGCCCGGACATCCCGGAGTGCCAGCGGCCCGGGGTGGACACCATGCTGCAGATCGCTGACCACGGGGCCCCGGGGGGCCGGCGTACCGTCTGGGTACACCGGCCGCCGGGGCCGGACCGGGCCGACCTGCCCATGCTGTACTTGCTCCACGGCTACCCCGGCAGCCCCGCCGGCTTGCGGGCCAGCGGGCTGGGGACGCTGCTGGACCGGTTGATGTGTGCCACCGGCCAGCCGTTCGTGGTCGTCGCCCCTGACGGTAACGCGGCTGACGGCAGCGACACCGAATGGGGCGATGCGGCCGACGGCCGGTTCGCGGTCGAGACGTTCCTGGTGCGTACGTTGATCCCGCGGGTGGAGGGCGCGCAGCGGCGGCCGGCCCGGCTGCGCGCGATTGGCGGGTTCTCGATGGGCGGGTACGGAGCGGCCGCGCTCGCGCTGCGGCATCCGAAGGTGTTCAGCCAGGTGGCCAGCTTCGGCGGGTACTTCCGGATCGACGACCCAGACGGCACCTTCGACGACCCAGCCGAGCACGACCCGGATGACCTGATCGGCACACCGGCCGTACTCGGGCTGCGGTTCTTCCTGGCCGAAGGGCAAGACGAGCATTCCGCGCTGGAGGAAGGCTCGATCCGCGGTGAGGCTGACCGCTTCGCCGCGCTGCTGCGCGCGCACCGGATCACCGTACGCACCGTGCACCCGCCGGGGGGTCATGACGCAGCTACCTGGTACGCCGCGCTGCCGGCCGCCGTCGACTTCCTGCTCGCCGGCTGGCACCGCTAACCCGTCGTCCACTGTCACCAGCCCGGTACTTCTGCAAGGTCCTAGAACGGTCCCTGGCCACCCAGCGCGAGCTACGTTTGTCTATTGTGGACTTAAACACGACGGCCGGCCGTTGGCCGGTAGCCAGAAGACCGGCCGTCGCCGGGCTTGCCTCAGCAGCGGGGCAGGTTCGGGTCGAACCCGTCAAAGCCGGTGCGGATGTTGGTGTCGGAGGCGTAGCCGATCGGACCGTTCTCGCCGATGATCCGGTCCCAGATGTTGCTGGTGCCGAGGTGTCCGGTGACCGTGTCGCCGGTCGTCTGGCAGCTAACCGTGACGATGGTGCCGTCCGGAATGCTCGTGACGACCGAGCAGCTTAGATGTGCGCAGATGCGCACCTTCATCGCCGCGCCGCCGGTGCTGACCGGGAAGTTCAATTCGACCCTGGGGCTGGCGGCCCTCTAGCCCTGATCGGCGTGCGCGACGGTAGCGCCGAGCGGGATGACCGCCGCGGCGGCTACGACGCCGAGCGCGAGCGCCGGGCGGTAGATCATGTGCATGCGCATGGCAGGCTCACTCCTGGTTTCGGTGTGGTGGATGGCTGGTGGATGATCAGCAGCGCGGCAAGTTCGGGTCGAAGCCGTCGAAGCCGGTGCCGATGTTGGTGTCGGAGGCGTAACCGAGGTTGGCGATCACGTCCCAGATGTTGCTGGTGCCGAGGTGGCCGGTGACCGTGTCCCCGGTTGTCTGGCAGTCGACCGGCACGACCGTGCCGTTCGCGAACGTGTGCACGACGCTGCAGCTAAGGTGCGGGCAGTTACGCACCTTCATCGCCGCGCCGCCGGTGCTCACCGGGAAGCTCAGCGTGGCTGCCGGTGCGGGTGCTGCCGTCTCGTCGGCGGCCTGCGCGGTGGCGGACGGGATCAGCAGCGCGCCGGCGGTCACCAGCGCGCCAAGGCCGCCGGCCAGCCGGTGGGTGTTGCGAGAACGCATCGTGGTTCCTTCCAGATCCGGTACAGCACCGACCGCGAGGCGAGCCGGATACCCGGCGGAGGGGTTCGCCGTCACGCCGCGATGTCGCGGCGGCCGCCAGGCTGCGCCTTACCGCCCCCGGCCGGTCGGTACTGCCGAGTCTGTGACCAGGACAGATTGACCGGTAGGTAGCCCGGCGCCCATCAATCAACTCCGGACAACGGTCCGGAACGGCACCGGGTCGCCGGGTCGCCGGGCTAGGGCGCTACCGGGTAGTGGCAGGCGGTACGGGCGGCCGCGGCGCGGGTGGCCGGGGCCAGCGGCGTGTCGGTCACCGGGCCGGAGCCGTCCCAGCGGAACGCGCCGGCGGCGACGACGCCGGTGGGGCCGTCGCCGCCGAGGCAGGCAACCGCCGCGATGGTGACCGGCGCGCCGCGCCGCGGTGGGTTTGGCAGCCGACCGGGCTGCCAGGTCGCCTCGAACGCCGGCGACCTCGACCCCACGAACCCGAGCTGGTGCCAGCCGAGGTCACCGGAGGCGTCGGTGTACCTGGCGGCGTAGCCGACGATGCGCAGGTGCCGGCCGGTCGCCCGCAGCCGGACCCCGCCGGCCGGGGGCTGGGGGTCGGCGGCCAGCGCGATCTCATCCGGCGCCGGGATGTCGTCCGGGCAGGCGGAGGGGGTGAGTGCCGCGGGCGGGTTACCGTGCACGACCGCAGAGGCGACCACGCCACCGCCGGACAGCGTGAACCAGCGCGTGTCGTCGGTGCCGCCGGTCATGTCGAACACCGTGTCGCCGAGGCAGAACCCGGTAAAGCCGACGTCGCAGCCGGCGGGGATGGTGCGCAGTACCGGGGCACCCAGCGCGGCACCGCTGCGTACCCGTGTGAACATGTACGTCTGCCCGGTGAACGCCACCGGCCCGCCAGGCGCCGGGCACCCCGCGATGGCCGCCGCCGGCGCCCTATCCCGGACCGCCGCCGTCACCCCGACGGCAGCCCCCATCAGCAGCGCCACGGCCACCGCCGCCACCGCGGCGCGCAGCAACCACGACCGCCGGCTCCCCGCGCCACCCGGCGAACCGGCGCCGACCGGGCCAGCCGGCCTTACCTCGCTCGCCGAACCGACCAGGTCCGCTGGACCCCCCGGTTCCGGCGAGAGCGCCACAACGGACCCGACCGCCGCCACCCCGCCGCCCGGCTCGGCCCGGGTCGGCACTGTCAGGTCCGGCCGAGCCGGCACCACCGGGTCCGCCCGGTCAGCCGGAGTCGGCACAGCCCGGTCCGACCCAACCGGCACGGCCCGGTCCGGCGAAGCCGACACTGCGCGGTCCCCCGGAGTTGGCACAACCAGGTCCGGCGAAGCCGGCACTTCAGGTGCCGGCATGGCTGGGTCAGGCCCGTCCTGGGGTGGCCCGCCCTGGGGTGGCGGGGTGGGCGAGCCAGGCAACTCGTGCCAGCGGTGGCGCCAGGCCTCGACGTCGCCGTCGCAGGCGCCGACGTACGCCAGGGTGACGTCCAGGCTGGGGCGGCGCACGGCGCCGGCCGCCTCGGACAGGGTGGTCGCGCTGTAGCCGGCCTTCTTCGCCAGCACCCGGTATGTGGGATTGCCGACCTTCTCGCGGAGCATGCGGAGGTCGTACGCGAAGCAGGCGAGCGGCCCGGCGGCAGGATCAACAGGTCGTTGCTGACGGGCCATCGCGATCTTCCCCTCGCCTACCTACTGCACACCCTCGACGATTCTCCGTATCGGATCACCGGCCAGCAAATGTCTATCCGACAAACATGCAGGTCAGCAGCAATGCGTCGGCCGTGACATCGGCCACAAGATTCATCGGAACAATCGTGCGCACCGCCTGAATCCACCGCGTCGGTTTAATGATCAAAGTTTGCCATTGTTGATCTTTGGTGGGGTCTTAGTGGCGCGGACGCGGTGGGATCGCCGATCGTGCCGACTTTTCCACTTGGGTCTCCGGTCGGACCTTGCAGGCGGGGTGGTCAGGTCATGCAGCGCGGTGTGGGGCAGGTGGGTGACCTCATCGGTGGCATCGAAGACGACCAGCCAGGCTCGTTGGCCCTCTCTGTCAGACTCGGGTGAGACATGGCGATCTTGGAAACTGTGTAGTGAGTAGGCGAGCCGGGACTCACGAGACAGTGACACTGACCATGGCAGACCTGTCGGCTCGGGTGGGAAAGGACGGCCCGGCGGGCTCCTTTGCGGAGGTTGGCACGGCGGGGTATCAATCGATCGCTTCGCCCTCCCGATGAGCGTTTTGGCCGGCTGATAGGCTAGCCGATATCGATATCACGCGGTCTGCGGAGGTTATGGGGCAGGTCGATGTCGAACAATGACAAGAGACGACCCAGCCGTCGCCACTTCAGTGAAATGGATCGTTGTTACGTTTGATTGAACTGACCTGCGGCGGCTAAGAAATTACCCGCCGATCGGATAAGTGAACGAATATCAATAGACAGCCGTGCGCTACACCAGAAGGGGTGGGACCTTGCGGAAGGTGCGGTTGGCAGGCACAATAGAGCGCGTCGCCCCACGCCCGAGTTTCCGATCAAGGAAGGGTACTCGATGTTGAGCACCGACTCGCTTGGAGACGATCGTGTTGATTCTGCTGGACCATCCGGTCCCGGATCGTGCCTTATCCATTGTTTCTGGTGAGAACGTCAGGTACCGACCGGAGCTGTCCAGCCAGTGTCGGACAGTGCGCGGCGCGGAGTTGGCACGCGTCTGCCCGGATGTACTGATCACCCGTGCGGAACTCGGGGCGGACGAGGCCAACGACTGGCATGCTGCGGTGCCTGGCGCCCCATTGGTGGTTATTCAGATCGGCAGTGACAAAGTCGAGCGACTCCGGAAAGGTTCGGTGGCATCGGCCGGACTGATCCACCGTCAAATCGTCGATAGCACCGATGATCCTTACCCAGCCGCGTTCGCTGCCGCAGAGCGAGAGTGGCTGATGGCGGTAACCTCGCCAGCGCTCACCGCCCGATTGGCCCGGGCTCGCTTGGCCGCCGGGAAATCGGTAGTGCTGGTGGGCGCCGGTGTGGTGAACCTCGTCACCGGTCTGCGGCTGATCCGGGACGGTTACCAGGTGACCATTTACGATCGCGCGCCGGATCCAAGAACCTCTGCGCACTGGACAGCATACGGTTGCAGCCGAGGTGGCGGCGATGCCCGGATGTTCACCCTTTCCGAGGCGGACGGCTACTATTGGACTGCGGGCTCGGCCCCGGTGCCGTTCCAGGTCCCATTTGGCGACGGCGGGTGGCGGATCGCCGATCCATCCGTACTCACTGCTGAGGACCTGGCCTGGGTGGCCGACAACGCGAACATACCACCCTGGCTAGCTAAGTCCTATACCGATGACATCCTGTCGTTCAACCGGACAGCGCAGGGACTGTGGCAGGAGTTAGCCCGCGACGAGCCCGCGCTGTTCCGCGGTGTCGGCCTGCGCGAAGGCATCCTGCGGCTCTATACGAATCGGCAACACCTGAACGCCCAGATAGCTCGACAACAAGGGCTGGGTGCAGTTCGTCGGGTGCTGGCCCCGGTCGAGATCGCCAAGTGCTATCCGGCGCTGCGGCAGGCACATGCCGCTAGCGTTTTCGTCGGTGGCATTGAGGTCGTCGGCTTCACTGTCCAGGTGCATGAGTTCATGATCAGGCTGGTTGAGCTGCTGGAACAGGCCGGCGCCGAACTACATTGGCAGCGCCCGGTGTCGCAGCTTCGCCCAAATACGCAGGAACCGCCTGGCGGGCTGAGCACGCCGGGCGGCTTAGTCCGCGCCGACCATTATATCCTCTCGCCCGGCGCCTACGGTGGCGAATTGTTGCACGGCACCGCATCGCACGGATTGTTTCACGGTGTGTTGGGAGCTTGGGTCACCGTGCCGAACCTGGCACCCGCACTCGATCGCTCGCTGAAGCTCGGTCGCCTCGGCCATATTGCTGAGGATACCAATGTCACCGTCACCACCGATCCGCACGGCAAGCCCATGCTCCTGGTTGGGTCCGGTTACGGCTGGACCGGTGCCAACCCGGCGAACATCGATCCGGACGAACTCGACGTACTGTATCGGGCGATCGAAGACACCGTGGCAAAATTCTTTCCCGGTCCGTTCGGGGAGGCCCGACAATCGGGCTTGCTCAAGGAGAGCAGAAAGTACTGTGTGCGGCCCTGGACCGCTTCCAGTTTGGCCGTCCTGGAACTCATAGAACACGCCGACGGTGGCCTGCTTATCGTCACCGGGGGGCACAACACCGGCGGTTTCGCCCAGGCTCCGGTGGTCGCCCAGGCGGTGGCCGCTGCGCTGGCCGGCCAAGCTCACCCCATGCACACCCGCTATCACCCTGATCGGCTCCGGCTATTCTACCGTCAGCGACGATTGTAAGGAGCTTTCGCCATGGCAGAACGGACCTGGGAAAAGCGTAGCAGTTCATTTGGTCTGGCCGCCGAGGTCTATGATAAGACCAGGCCTGACTACCCTGTAGAAACTGTCCGGTGGATTCTGGGGGACCAACCACGTTCGGTGCTTGATCTCGGTGCCGGTACCGGGATCCTCACCCGAAAGCTAATCGCCTGCGGCCACCACACCACTGCGGTCGAACCAGACGATGCGATGCGGGCCCGATTGGCCGACACCACGCCAGCGGCGGCCGTACTAGCCGGCACGGCCGAGTCCATTCCGGTGCCGGCCGCGAGCGCGGACGCCGTGCTCGTGGGCCATGCCTATCACTGGTTCGAGCCGGGACAGGCCCATGCCGAAATCGCCAGGGTGCTGCGGCCGGGTGGCGTGTTCGCCACCCTCTGGAACCTCCGGGACGAGGAGGTGCCGTGGTCAGCGGAGTTGTCTGGCATCCTCGGAGACGAGGACAGCGGCGTGGATCGAGATACCGCGGCCGCGGTGATGCTGCATGGGGCGCTGGCCGCGCTGCGCGGCAGTGACGATGTGAGCTTGGCCGAATGGCGGTGGCTGCGGAGTCCCTCGTTCGGAAGTGACTTCGGCGCGATTGAACGCAACTTCTTCCCGAACTTCGCTACCCACACGGTGGACACGTTGATCGATCTGGTGAAATCTCGGTCGTACTATCTGACCGCAGAGCTAGAACGGCAGGTAGCACTGGAGAACCAGATACGGCAACTGGTGACCACCCACCCTGACCTGACCGGCCGGGAGGTCTTTGAACTGCCCTACGTCACCGTAGTCTTTCGGGCGATCAGACGATCTCCGGCGGCGCGGTGAGTGATGGCGGGTCCGGCACGGTACACCGGCGGAGCTAAGACGACATCTCGGTGGAATCAGCGAACATTTGGCGGCTGAGGTTTACCAGGGAGGCGCTCGACGATGTAATCGATGCAGGCGGTCAGCGCCTCGACGTCGGCGGGCTCGACGGCCGGGTACATCCCGATCCGGAGCTGGTTGCGGCCCAGCTTGCGGTACGGCTCGGTGTCCACGATCCCGTTGGCCCGCAGGGTAGCCGCGACCGCGGCAGCATCCACCGAGTCGGCGAAGTCCACCGTACCGACCACGTACGAGCGGTCCGCCGGGTCGGCCACGTACGGCGTGGCGTACGGCGACTTCTCCGCCCAGGTATACAGCCGGGTCGAGGAGTCCAAGGTACGGCCGACCGCCCAGGCCAGCCCACCGTTGCCAAGCAGCCACTCCACCTGGTCAACGAAGATCGTTAGTGTGGCCACCGCCGGGGTGTTATACGTCTGGTTCTTGCGCGAGTTGTCGATCGCGGTCGGCAGGTCGTAGAACGCCGGCACCCACCGGCCAGACGCCGCGATCTCATCCACCCGGGCCAGCGCGGCCGGCGAGAGGATTGCCACCCACAGCCCGCCGTCGGAGCCGAAGCACTTTTGCGGCGCGAAGTAGTAGGCGTCCGCCTCGGCGATGTCCACCGGCAGGCCGCCAGCCCCGGAGGTGGCGTCGATGAGCAGCAGCGCCTCCGGGTCGGCCCCCGCGACCCGCTGCACCGGAGCCATCACCCCGGTGGAGGTCTCATTGTGCACCCAGGCATAGGCGTCCACTCCGCCCTCCGCCCGGGGCGCCGGCCGGCTGCCCGGCTCGGCCTTGATCACGGTCGGCTCACCGAGAAACGGCGCCTCCGCGGTCACCTGCGCAAACTTCGCTGAGAACTCACCAAACGACAGGTGCTGGCAGCGCTGCCGGACCAACCCAAAGGCGGCAATGTCCCAAAACGCGGTGGTACCGCCATTGCCCAGCACCACCTCGTACCCCGCCGGCAGCCCAAACAGCTCAGCCAGCCCGTCCCGGACCCGGCCAACCAGCCCGCGGACCGGAGCCTGCCGGTGCGACGTACCGAGCACCGAGCCAGCCAGCTCGGTCAGCGCCCGCACCGCCTCCGGGCGGACCTTGGACGGACCAGAGCCAAACCGGCCGTCGGCGGGTTTGAGGTCAGCGGGGAGGGTGATCTGCGGTGCGCTCACAGCGGCCTTCCGGTGCGGGATGGATGAGGTACGGGCAGCGAGGCTGCCACCACGTTCAGTGTCGCAAACGGCCAAGCGCCAGCCGGGGAGCACCCCCGCGGGACCGCCGGCCAACACTCAAATACTGGCGAGCTTGGCGATCCCCTCAAAGTGGTTAATGTCGTCCCACCCCTCAACCTGGTCCGGCATGCGCGGCCCCGGCCCGGTGTAACGCGCCGAGGGCCGGACGATCCGGGACAGCCGCTTCTGCTCCATGATGTGCGCGCACCAGCCGGCGGTCCGGGCGCAGGTGAACATCGCGGGCATCGCATGTGCCGGCACCTCGGCGTAGTCCAGGATCACCGCGGCCCAGAACTCCACGTTGGTCTCGATCGACCGGTCCGGCCGGCGCTCCCGCAGCTCGACCAGCGCCGCTTGCTCCAGCGCGACGGCCGCCTCGTAGCGGTGCGCGCCGAGCTCTTTGCAGGTGCGGCGCAGCACCCGGGCGCGCGGGTCCTCGGCCCGGTAGACCCGGTGGCCGAAGCCCA
>OBLV0100000080.1_pt1 | contig 41510 bp, 39 predicted proteins | sample 1520071 | NCBI WGS metagenome assembly OBLV01 (sample SAMEA3888446, study PRJEB22518) | metagenome | reverse complement strand
CAGGCTTTCGCCCATTGCGGAAAATTCCTCACTGCTGCCTCCCGTAGGAGTCTGGGCCGTTTCTCAGTCCCAGTGTGGCTGGTCGCTCTCTCAAACCAGCTACCCATCGGAGCCATGGTAGGCCGTTACCCCACCATCTAGCTAATGGGACGCGGTCCCGTCATCGAGCGGATTGCTCCTTTTATCGCCAAGGGATGCCCCTCGGAGACGTATGCGGTATTAGCTAACCTTTCGGCTAGTTATCCCCCACTCAACGGTAGGTTGACCACGCGTTACTCACCCGTCTGCCACTAGGTATTGCTACCTCGTTCGACTTGCATGTGTTAGGCACGCCGCCAGCGTTAATCCTGAGCCAGGATCAAACTCTCCATAAATACTTCATGGAGCTTTTGACAGCTCTATCTTCGCTGACGTGCCGGCGCACCGAAGTGCACCGGTCGATCCGGCTTGCGAGCCCGGATCTCGCCGATCGCCTTGCGGCGGCCGGCGTCGTCATAAAGTTGTACGGGACTCGTACCATGTGCGGGACTTCCCGGTGGAGCCGGGGGAACCGCGGCACGAATCCTTCTCATCTCACGAACCCGGGCAAACAAAAACGCGGCCCTTTCGAGACCGCGCACCTGCCTGCCTAGGGCCGGAGACCCACAGACTTATGCGCTACTGCACTGTTCAGTTTTCAAGGAACGGACACGTCCGCCAGGCCCGTTTCGGACCGGATCACTGACCGCACCAAAGGGGCAAGGCGTCAGAGTCAACGCTCGATAGACTACCATTCCGTGTCAATGAAGTCAACCACGACGCCGGGCCTCCGCTCCACCGTTCTGTCCACAGCGGAGGGCCGCACGTCAGTCCATCCCGGCGGCCAAGTCGTCGGCCGCCTGCGCTGCGACCTTGCGCGAGATCGACTGTGCTTGAAGGAAGAGCAGCAGGTAGTCAGGCCCGCCCGCTTTCGAGTCGGTCCCGCTCATGTTGAAGCCGCCGAACGGCTGCCCGCCGACCAGCGCCCCGGTGCACTTGCGGTTCAGGTAGAGGTTCCCGACGAAGAACTCGCGCTCGGCCTGCGCCAGGCGCTCCTCGCTGCGCGAGTAGGCCGCGCCGGTCAGCCCGAACTCGGTCCCGTTGGCGATCTCGAGCGCGTGGTCGAAGTCGCGCGCCTTGATCACCGCCAGGTACGGCCCGAAGATCTCCTCCTGGGCGATCCGCGCCTGCGGGTCGACGTCGGCGACCACCGTCGGCTCGATGAAGTACCCGTCGCCGGCGACGCGCTTGCCGCCCGCCAGCAGGCGTCCCTCGCCGCGCCCGACGTCGGCGTAGCCGAGGATCTTCTCGGCCGCCTTGGCGTTGACGACCGGACCGACGTCGACGCCGGCCTCGCTCGGGTCGCCGACTTTGAGCGCCTGGACGGCCGGGATCAGCTTGGCCAGGAACGCGTCGTAGACCGCGGCGTCGACGACCGCGCGCGAGCACGCGGAGCACTTCTGGCCGGCAAATCCGTAGGCTGCGGCGACGACGCCGGCCACGGCGGCGTCGAGGTCGGCGTCGTCCGCGACGACGATCGCGTCCTTGCCGCCCATCTCGGCGACGACGCGCTTGATCCAGCGCTGGCCGGGCGCGGTCTTGGCCGCCAGCTCGTTGATCCGCAGCCCGACGCCCTTCGACCCGGTGAACGAGATGAAGCGGGTGCGCGCATCGGTGACGAGCGCCTCGCCGACGGTCGGGCCGTCGCCCGGGACGAAGTTGACCACGCCCGGCGGGAGCCCGAGCTCATGCAGCAGGTCGACGAACCGGGCCGCGATCACCGCCGCGTCGGACGAGGGCTTGAGGATCGCCGTGTTGCCGGTGACGATCGCGGCCGACGTCATCCCGGCCATGATCGCGAAGGCGAAGTTCCAAGGCGGGATCACGACCCCGACCCCGAGTGGCAGGTAGACCGCATGATTGCGCTCGCCGGCGATCGGCGTCAGCGCCGGCGGGCTGGCGTAGCGCAGCGCTTCGCGGGCGTAGAACTCGAGGAAGTCGATCGCCTCCGCCGTGTCGGCGTCGGCTTCGACCCACGGCTTGCCGACCTCGAGCACGAGGACCGCGTTCCAGTCGTCCTTCGTCTCGCGGATCCGCGCGGCGGTCCGGAACAGCAGGTCGGCGCGCTCTTCGGGCGTCGTCCGCTTCCAGGACGCGAACGCCGCGGTCGCCGCATCGAGCGCCTGCGAGACCTGCTCGAGGTTCGCCTCGTCGACGACGCCGACCACCTCGCTCGGCCGGGCCGGGTTGATCGACGCGATCGTGCCGGCACCGTGCAGCTTCTCGCCGCCGATCACCAGCGGGTAGCGCCGGCCGAGATCTTCGCGCAGGCGGGCGATCGCCGCCTCGATCGAGCGGCGATCGGCCGGGTCGGAGAAGTCGCGGATCGGCTCGTTGCGGAAGGGCGTGACGGTGCGGGTCGCGGTCAGCATACGCCTCCGCTCCGCTGCGCGGAGTTCCATTCCCTGTGCCCGGGGAAGCTCCGGCACATGCTCATGAACTGGGAGGCCATTGCGGCTGTCGCTTCGGCGTTCTCTTCACTTGCCGTGGTCGCAGCCATTCTCGTTGCCGTCCGGCAACTGCGGGTCGGCGCGGCGCAGGTCGATCACCTCCGGCGAGCGACGCAGCTCGACGGAACGATGAAGTTGTTCGCCTTGCTCACCACGCCCGAGCAGGGCGAGGCCCGCCACTTCATCATCGAGGAATTGGCCGACCGCTGCCGCGCCGACCCGGTCTACCGCGACGAGCTGTTCAACCTGCGCGATATCCGTGCGCACCGTGAGTTCGAGGTCGGAAAGTTGATGGAGATGATCGGGATCTACGTCAAGCATGGGCTCCTCGATCCCGAGATCGTCTTCGACTACTGGATTCCGGGTAACCGTCAGGCTTGGACGATCTTCCAATCGCTCGGAATCGTCGCGGCGCACCGCAGCATCTCGCCGTTGATGTGGGAGAACTTCGAGTACCTCGTGGACCGTTACGACCGCTGGTTCGCCGATCACCGACCGCTCCCGGTGCACCCGGAAAGCCAGAACGAAGTCGTAGCGGACGTCCCTTCCGCCTGAGAGAATATCATCGCCATGGTCTACGACATTGCCGTCGTCGGCGGCGGAATCGTCGGGCTCGCCACCACCCGCGAGCTCCTGAGCCGCCACCCCAAGCTGCGCATCGCGAACGTCGAGAAAGAGGACGTCTGGAGCAAGCACCAGACGGGGCACAACAGCGGCGTCATCCACTCCGGCATCTACTACAAGCCCGGCTCGCTCAAGGCCAAGCTGTGCGTCGAAGGCCGCAAGCTCGCGTGGGAGTACTGCGACGCGAAGGGGATCGAGTACCGCGGTGTCGGCAAGCTGATCGTCGCGACCGAGGAGTCGGAGCTCGGCCGGCTCGACGACCTCTGGGCGCGCGGTCACCAGAACGGCATCGAAGGACTCGAGATGCTCGATGCGGCGCAGATCGCCGAGCGCGAGCCGCACTGCCGCGGGATCAAGGCGATCTTCTCGCCGGTGACCGGGATCGTCGACTGGGGCCGCGTCTCGCGGTCGTACGGCGAGGACGCGCAGGCGATGGGCGCCGACATGTTCCTCGGCCACGAGGTCACCCGGATCGAGCGCCGCGGCGGGATCACCGTGCTCAAGACGCCCAAGGGCGAGGTGCAGGCGAAGTACGTGGTGACCTGCGGCGGGCTGCAGAGCGACAAGCTCGGCCGCATGACCGGTGGCGGCGTCGACCCGAAGATCGTGCCGTTCCGGGGCGACTACCTGATCCTCAAGCCCGAGAAGTCGCATCTCGTCAAAGGCAACATCTATCCCGTCCCCGATCCTGAGTTTCCGTTCCTGGGCGTGCACTTCACGCCGCGGATGGACGGCTCGATCTGGCTCGGGCCCAACGCGGTGCTCGCGTTCGCGCGCGAAGGCTACTCGTTCTTCACCATCAATCCGGCCGAGCTGTGGGACGCGCTGACGTATCCCGGCTTCTTCAAGCTGGCGACGAAGTATTGGGAGATGGGTGCAGGCGAGATGTACCGCGACCTGGTGCGCTCCGCGTACGTCAAGGCGCTGCAGCGCTACATCCCCGAGCTGCAGCCCGAGGACTGTCTGCCCGGTCCTGCCGGCGTGCGCGCGCAGGCGATGACCGCCGACGGCGCCCTGGTCGACGACTTCGTGTTCGAAGGGTCGGAAGGCGTCGTGCACGTCCGCAACGCGCCGTCGCCGGCGGCGACGTCGTCACTGGCGATCGGCAAGTACATCGCCGACGACGCCGAGCAGCGCTTCGACCTGTCGACGACGTCGATCGCGGTCTGAATCGTCGTCTGACCGCCCGCCGATGTCCAAAGATTTCGTGGAGATCCAGTGGCTCGCCGAGCACCGCGCCGATCCGCGCGTCCACGTCATCGACGCGCGCAGCGTTCCGCACGGCGGCGTCGTCGCGATGCCGTCGGGACGCGAGCAGTACGCCGCCGGTCACATCCCCGGCGCGGTGCACATCGACTACGCTGACGACCTCAGCGACCCGGCGACCCCGTACGCCGCGCGCGTCGCGCCGCCCGAGCTCTTCGCGCGCGTGATGGGCGAGCACGGGATCGGCGACGACACGATCGTGCTCGCCTACGATGCCGGCACGATCCCGTTCGCGGCACGGATCGTCTGGATGCTGCGCTACTACGGGCACGACGAAGCGTACGTGATCGCCGGCGGCTACCCGGCCTGGGTCGCCGCGGGCTATCCGGTCAAGACCGAGCCGACGCCGCTCGTGCCGGCGACGTTCACGCCGCGCGTTCGGCCCGAGCTGCGCGCGTCACGCGACGAGGTGTTGGCGATCGCCGAAGGCCACAGCGACGCGCAGCTGATCGAGACGCAGCGCGACCAGACCTACGCGCAGCGCGACCGCGACATCACCAACGCCGTGCGCATCAGCGGCAACCAGCTGCTCGAGGACGCCCGGGGCGGCCGCGTGGCTGACGACGCGACGCTCGACCGCCTGGTTCGCGAAGCGGGACTCGACCGTCACGCGCGCACCGTCGTCAGCTGCGGCAGCGGCGTTTCGGCGTCGGGCGCCTGGCTCGCGCTGCGCGAAGCGGGCTTCGACAACCTCGCCGTCTACGACGGCTCGTGGATGGAGTGGGAGCACGACGCGCTCCCATCGGTGCCGAAGCCCCGATCCTGAACGGCTCGCCGTTTGCGACGGCGGCGCCTCAGGGACGCGCGAAAGCTACGATCTGGTCGGCGACGCGGTGGTTCGTCCAGAACCGTTTGCCGTCGAATGCGAGCGCGCGCGCCGGGAACGGGATGACGGCCAGGTCTTCGCAGACGGGGTCGGCAGCGCCCATGTCGCCGCGCGCGTCGACGCGGGTCAGCCAGTACGGACCGTTCTCTTCATCATCGGTCGTCACGAGGTAGAAACAGCCGTCGACGACGACTTGCCCGCAGATGCCGTGCGGGACCTCGGTCGTGCTGAGCACCGTACCGGTGCGGTCGACGCCGAGAATCTTCCGGTTGTACCACTGGCTGATGTAGAGCACGTCGCCGTCCCAGCCGAGCTGCGAGCCGGTGCCGTCGGGCGCGCGGAAGGCGCCGGACCGCTTGAACCCGTGACCTGGGACGAGGCGCCGGACGACGCGCTCGTCCTCGGTGCGCACACCCTCGTCGGCGTCGGCGTCGGCGCCGCAGATGACGAACAGCTCGTCGCCTGCGACCGTCATCCCGTACGGAATCCCGGGCGCGATCGCTTCGTCGCGCGCATTCCAGCTGGCCGGATCGATCGTGTAGATGCGGCGCGTTTCCAGCGAACCCATCCACAACGACGTCCCGTCGAACGCCAGCGACTGCGGGCGCGGCGCGGGAGACGGGAGACGCAACAGCTCGATCACATTCGTCACGGCAACCTCACGGCGGAAACGGCGTCATACGCCTAAGTATGCTTTCTTCACTTGGGGATCGTCGAGCAATTGGGCGGACGGGCCGCTCAGGGTGATGCGGCCGGTTTCGAGGACGTAGGCGCGCGAGCTGACTTCGAGCGCGGTTTGGACGTCTTGCTCGACGATCAGGATCGAGACGCCGGTCTGGTGGATCTGACCGAGCAGCTCGACGAGCTGGTCGACCAGCACCGGCGCGAGGCCGAGCGACATCTCGTCGATCAGCAGCATCCGCGGGCGCGCCATCAGCGCGCGCGCGATCGCGACCTGCTGCTGCTCGCCGCCCGACAGCCGGCCGGCGAGGTAACCGAAGCGCTCGCGCAGCCGCGGCAACAGGTCGAGCATCCGATCGAGGTCGCTGCGCACCTCGTCGTCGCGGCGCAGGTAGGCGCCCATCAGCAAGTTCTCTTCGACGCTGAGCGAGCCGAACAGGCGGCGGCCCTGCGGGACTTGCACGACGCCGGCCGCGACGACGCGGTCGGGCTCGAGACTCGTCAGTTCGCGGTCGCCGAACCTCACGTGACCGCCCCACGTGTCGACGATCCCGCTGACCGCGCCAAGCAGCGACGACTTGCCGGCGCCGTTGGAGCCGATCAGCGCAACGATCTCACCGGGCTCGACGCGCAGCGACACGTCCCACAGCACCTGCGTGTCGCCGTAGCCCGCCGACAGCGCGTCGACGACGAACGGCGCGCCGGCAGCGGTCGCCGCAGCGGTCGCGTTTGCCGTCATTTCGGCGGTTCCGCCGAGTGCTGCGGCTCCGACGACTGCGCTTCGGCCGCCGCGTGCCGTTCGGCCTCGGCGCGTTCGGCGCCGATCACGCCGAACTGCTCTTGGCGTTTGCTCCAGCGCGAGCCCAGATAGGCCTCGATCACCTGCGGCGAGGCCAGTACGTCGGCCGGCGCGCCTTGTGCGATCTTCTGCCCTTCGGCGAGCACCACGATCTCGGTCGAGATCGAGACGATCGCCTTCATCAGGTGCTCGACGACGATCAACGTGACGCCGCGCGCGTTGACGGCGCGCAGCAGGTCGAGCGCCTCGTCGACCTCGGTGGCGTTGAGTCCCGCCATCACCTCGTCGAGCAACAGCACCTCGGGGTCGAGCGCGAGCGCTTTGGCGACCTCGAGCCGTTTGCGGTCGGGGATGGTGAGGTCGCTGGCCGCGCGCTCGGCGACGCGCGCCAACCCGACGACTTCGAGCAGTTCCTGTGCGCGCTCGAACGATGCGCGGGTCGAGCGCTTCCCGCCGTCACGTCCGTACATCGCCCCGACCGCGACGTTCTCGCGCACGGTCAGGTTCGCGAACGGCTTGACCACCTGGAACGTGCGCGCGATCCCGAGCCGGCAGACGTGATGAGTCGGGACGTCGGCGATCCGCTTGCCGTGGAAGCGAACCTCGCCTTCGGTCGGCTTGTAGACGCCGCTGACGACGTTCATCAGCGTCGTCTTGCCGGAGCCGTTGGGGCCGATCAGGCCGAGCACCGCGCCGCGCGCGACGTCGAAGCTCACCTCGCGCAGCGCCCACAGCCCGCCGAAGCGCATCCCGACCCCGCGGACCTGCAGCGCGACGGCGGCTTCGGTGTCGGCGGCGGCGCTCACCCGATCAGGCCCGGTAGGTCTGCAAGCTGCGCAGCCAGGCACGTGCGCCGCCGCGCAGCCCGAACAGCCAGACCAGGCCGCGCGGCAGCAGCAGCACGATCAGCACGATCATCGCGCCGAAGAACAGCGTGTGGCCGTTGACGATGTAGCGCTGTAGCACCTCGTTGGCACCGGCGAGCAGCAGCGCGCCGATGAACGGCCCGGCGACCGTGCCGATTCCACCCAGGATCGTCATCGCGATCGGGAACACGGTCGAGTCGACGGAGAAGGTGATCGAGGGATCGATGAAGCCGTTGGCGGGCGCGAACACGGCGCCCGCCGCACCGGCCATCATCGCGCCGATCGCCCAAGCGGTGACCTTGTAGCGCGTCGCCGAGATCCCGAGCACCGCGGCGGCGTCCTCGTTCTCGCGGATCGCGACGAAGGCGTAGCCGAGCTTCGAGCGCGCGATCGCGAACGTCGCCAGCATCGCGGCCAGCGCGACCAGCCACATCGCGTAGTAGTAGACCGAAAACTGTGACTCGTCGACTTGGATCAACCGGATCCCGCCCGATCCGCCGAGCGCGTCGAGGTTCTCGACGATGTCGCCGACCGCCAGGGCGATCCCCAGCGTCGCGATCCCGAAGTAGTGGCCGCGCAGCCGCAACAGCGGCAGCCCCACCAGGATCGCGAACAGCGCGTTGACGACGACCGCCAAGAGAACGTAGGCGAACAGGTTCTGCACGCCGTGCGACGACAGCACCGCCGAGCAGTACGCCCCGATCCCGAAGAACGTGACGTTGCCGAACGAGACGTAGCCGGCGTAGCCGCCGATCATGTTCCAGCCGTAGGCCATCGCCGCGTACATCAGGATGTTGCGGAACACGACCTGATAGTAGTCGCTGTGCAGCGCGGGGACCGCCAGCAGCAGCGCCATCACCACCAGCACGACGCCGAACGCGATCGGATTGCCGGTGATTCCGCCCAGGCCGATATGCGGCCTCACGCGACCGCCCTGCCCATGATGCCGCGCGGGCGCACGATGAGCACGATCAGCAGCACGACCAGCGCGATCGCGTCCTGCAGTCCCGACCCGCTGATGTGCTGCGTCCCGATCGTGACGTCGATCTGGGTCGCGAAGGCCTCGACGATGCCGTACGTGAGGCCGCCGATCAGCGCGCCCTGCACCGAACCGAGCCCGCCCAGCACGCATACGACGAAGCCCTTGATCAGGAACGGATCGCCCATGTTCGGCGTGATCGAGTACGAGAGGCTGAGCAGCGTCCCGGCGACGCCCGCCAGGCCGGCGCCCAGCCCGAACACGATCGCGTAGATCCGGCTCACCCGCACCCCCGACAGTTGCGCGGCGCCGATGTCCATCGACGTCGCGCGAATCGCCCGGCCGGTGCGCGAGCGCGTCAGCCACAGGTGCATCAAACCGGTGATGATCAGCGCGGCGACCAGCGTGAGCAGCTTGGCCAGCGGCACGGTGACGCCGCCGAGGGTGAAGTTCGCGCCTCCGTACCACGGGTGAACGCCGCGGCTGTCGGGGCTCCAGACGATCAGCGCGAGGTTGACGATCAGCAGCGACAGGCCGAAGGTGAGCAGGAACGTGACCAGGACGGGCGCGCGCGCCACCCAGTTGATCACCCAGCGCTGCAGCAGATACCCCAGCGCGAACAGCAGCACGAACGAGAACGGCAGCGTGACGAACGGGTCCAGCCCGAACGTGGTGACGAGCTGGTACGTCGCGTACGCGCCGAGCATGATGAACGACCCGTGCGCGAGGTTGATGATGTTCATGATTCCCCACACCAAGGAGAACCCGAGCGCCACCACCGCGAAGATCCCGCCGGCCAGGATCCCGTTGACGAGATCCTGGGCTACGAGATGCATCGCTCGTCCGCGCCTATCGCTGACCCCACGGCGGCGCGGGATAGACGACCTTCGCCGCGGCCAGACCGGTCGGCCACACGGTGAGCAGCTTGCCCTTCTGGATCTGGTTGACGACCATCGGCTTGTACACGTTGAGGCCGCGGCTGTCGAACTTGATGATCCCGTAGAACGTCGTCACGTCGAGCTTGGCCAGCGCGTCGCGCACCTTGTCAGGATCGAGCGAGCCGGCCCGTTCGAGCGCGTACTGGAACGCCAGGCACGCCGCGGTCGACTCGGCGTTGTGGTAGTCGGCGTGATGGTGGTACGCCGCCTCGATCGCCCTGGCGTACTCGGGCGCGGTGCGGATGAAGCCCGGATCGCCGTGGTACTTCACCGACTCCGACCACTGCGCGCCGCCCATGACGTCGTTGGCGTCGTTGCCGAGCGTCGTCGCGAAGTCCGGCGTGTCGGGACCGACCGAGTAGCCGTAGATCTTCGCCATCACGTTCTGCTCGCGCAGCGCCTTCTGCACCAGCAGCGCGTCGCCCAGGTGGCCGGCATTGAGGATGATGTCGGGGTTGGCCGCCTTGACGGCAGAGATGATCGACGAGACGTCGGTCGCGGTGTCGGGATACTTGTTGTTGTAGACGACCTGCATCCCGTTCGCGGCGGCCCAGGCGGCCGAGCCCTGCGCGACCTCTTGCGAGAACGCATCGCTGGCGGCGGTGATCGCGACGGTGTGGGCGGCCGGCTTCTGCGCCTTGCCCAGCGCCAGGATCCCTTCGAGGTAGCGGCGCGCCGGCGACAGGACGCCGAACGTGTACTTGAAGCCCTGGTTGAAGATCTTCTCGGCCGCGCCGTTGCCTTCGACCATCGGGATCTTCTTGCGCTCGGCGATCCCGGCGACCGTGAAGCTCGTCCCCGAGCCGTACGGCCCGAGCAAGAAGTTGACGTGATCCTGATCGATCAGCCGTTCGGCGAGCTGCGCCGACGTGTCGTTCTTCGACTCGTCGTCGTAGTACTTGATGTCGACCTTGTAGGTCTTGCCGCCGACCTTGATGCCGCCGTGCGCGTTGACGTAGTTCTTCCAGAGCTCGTAGCCCTCTTGGGTCAGGTGCCCTTCCTTCGTCAGCGATCCGGTCAGCGAAACCGGCGCGCCGAACAGGATCGTGTCGCCGCCGGCAGCGGCGACGGGGACCGACGGCGCCGCGAGCGTCGCCAGGACCGAGAGCGCAAGAATCGTCGCCGTCGGGCGAAGCTGCATGAAGAATCCTCCGGCGCGAAACGCGCAACAAAACTGCACGGTCGATGCGCCCCGGCGGGGACGATTCCTGCCAAGGGCTCGAACGGCGGCCTCGCGCGCCGTCAGCCGCGCTGCGGGAGCGCCGCGCGCAGGCTCGCCGCGTAGGCGCCGGCTTTTCGCGCCGCCTCGGCGCCGGACGCGCCCGCGTACGCGTCGATGAGCGCGCTGCCGACGATCACGCCGTCGGCGACGGCCCCGACCGCCGCCACGTGCGCGGTGGTCGAGATGCCGAACCCGACGGCCAGCGGGAGCGAGGTCGCGGACCGCAAGCGGGCCACCGTGTCGGCCGCCCAGCCGACGTCGGGCTCGCGCCGCGCGCCGGTGACGCCGAGCCGGGAGACGAGGTAGACGAAGCCGGTCGACGCGCCGGCGATCGTCGCCGCGCGCGGCGAGGGCGTCGTCGGCGCGATCAGCAGCGGCAACGCGAGGCCGGCCGCGCGCAACGGCGGCGCGAACGCGTCGAGCTCTTCGAGCGGGACGTCGGGGATGATCGCACCGACCGCGCCGGCCGCCCGCGCTTCGCGCGCGAACCGCTCCGCGCCGAAGCGATCGACCGGATTGACGTAGGTGAAGAACAAGATCGGGGCGGCTCCGCGCGCGTGGGCTTCGGCCGCGATGTCCAGCGAGTCGCCGAAGCGCATCCCGCCGTGCAGCGCGCGCTGCGCGGCAGCCGCGATCGTGGGCCCGTCGGCCAGCGGGTCGCCGTACGGGATCCCGAGCTCGATGAGGTCGACGCCGGCGGCGGTCAGCGCGTCGATCACCGCCAGCGTCGTCTCACGGTCGGGATCGCCGGCGACGAGGTAGGCGATCAGCGCGGCGCGACGCTCGGCGCGGGCGCGCGCGAACGGTTCGTCCAGCCCGGCGGCGGCCGTCACCGCAGCACGTCGGTCCCTTCGAGCGCCGCGACCGTGCGCACGTCTTTGTCGCCGCGGCCGCTGAGGTTCACCAGCACCAACCCGTCGCCGCCGCGCTCGACCGCCAGCCGCTGCGCGAACGCGATCGCGTGGGCCGACTCGAGCGCGGGGACGATCCCCTCGCGCCGCGCCGTGTGGTGGAACGCGGCCAGCGCGTCGCGGTCGTCGATCGCGACGTAGGTCGCGCGGCCGCTTTCCTTGAGGTACGCGTGCTCGGGGCCGACGCCGGGGTAGTCGAGGCCGGCGCTGATCGAGTGCGTGTCGCGCACTTGGCCTTCGTCGTCCTGCAGCACGTAGCTGCGCGAACCGTGCAGGATGCCGACGCTGCCGGCACCCAGCGAGGCGGCGGTGTCGATGTCTTTGACGCCGTGACCGGCGGCCTCGACGCCCCACAGCCGGACGCCGGCGTCGTCGACGAACGCGTGAAAGATCCCCATCGCGTTCGAACCGCCGCCGACGCAGGCGACGACGTCGGTCGGCAAGCGGCCGTAGCGTTCGAGCATCTGCGCGCGCGCTTCGACCCCGATCACCTTCTGGAACTCGCGCACCAGGAACGGGTACGGGTGCGCGCCGACGACCGAGCCGATCACGTAGAAGGTGTCGCCGACCCGCGCGGCCCACTCGCGGAACGCTTCGTTGGTCGCGTCCTTGAGCGTGCGCGTGCCGCTCTCGACCGCCGTCACCGTCGCGCCGAGCAGCTTCATCAGGTAGACGTTGAGCGCTTGGCGCTCGACGTCGACCGCGCCCATGTACACATCGACCTGCATGCCGAGCTTGGCGCCGATGGTCGCCGTGGCGACGCCGTGCTGACCGGCGCCGGTCTCGGCGATCAGCCGCCGCTTCCCCATCCGCTTGGCCAGCAGCGCCTGCCCGACGGTGTTGTTGATCTTGTGCGCGCCGGTATGGTTGGTGTCTTCGCGTTTGAGCACGATCGGCGCGTGCGGACCGTCGACCAGCCGTTCGGCATGGTAGATCGGCGACGGCCGGCCGACGTAGTCGCGCAGCAAACGCTCGTACTCGTTCCAGAACCCTGCGTCGGCGAACGCTTCGCGCGCCGCGACGTCCAGCCGCGCTAGCGCGTCCACCAGCACCTCCGGCACGAACACGCCGCCGAACCGCCCGAAATACCCGCGCGCGTCGGGACCGGTTGTCGCGCGCCCGGCATCGCGACTCGTCACGCCGGCGTCTCGGCGTCGGCGGCGCGGACTGCGGCGACGAAGGCGCGCACCTTGGCGGGATCTTTCACGCCGTTCGTTTCGACGCCGGAGCGAACGTCTACCGCATACGGTCGGACGGCGCGCACGCAGTCGCCGACGTTGGCCGGCGTGAGCCCGCCGCTGATGACGAAACGCCGGTCCGGCGCGAAGCTGCGCGCGATGTCCCAGTCGAAGCGCCGACCGGTTCCGCCGCTGCGGCCGCTCGCGCCGGCGGTATCGAAGAGCCACGTCGCGTGCTCGTAGGGGAGCGCGAAGTGGGCGAAATCTTCCGGCGTCCGCACCCGCGAACTGCCGACGTGGAACGCCTTGAGGTACGGGCCGGCGGCGAACGCCTCGCACGCTTCGGCGTCCTCGTAGCCGTGGAACTGTGGCGTTGCACCGGCCTTGAGCGCCTCGTCGACCAGCGGCGACGGCGGGTCGACGAACACTGCGACCAGCGCGATGAGCGCCGGTACGGCTTGTGCGATGTGGTGCAGCCGCTCGAGCGTGACGCGGCGTTCCGACTGCTCGGCCAGGATGACGCCGACTGCGTCGGCGCCGGCGTCGACCGCGAGCTCGACGTCGGCGACACTCGTGCAGCCGCAGATCTTGACGCGCGTGTGCAACGCTAGGCGGGGACCGCGGCGCCTTTGAGCGCCCGGATCGCGCTGGGCTTGTCGTCGGAGCGCATCAGCGACTCGCCGACCAGCACGCCGCGCGCGCCCTGCGCGACCAACCGCTTGACGTCGTCCTGCGACTTGACACCGCTCTCGCTGATCACGACGATGCCCCGCGGGACGAGCGGGAGCAGCTCCTCGGTCACCGCCAGGTCGGTTTCGAACGTGCGCAGGTTGCGGTTGTTGATGCCGAGCAGCGTCGCTCCGGCGGCCAGGGCTCGCGCGAGCTCGGCTTCGGTGTGGACCTCGACCAGGACGTCGAGCTCGTAGCGGGCGGCCTCTTCGATCATCTCGCCGATCTCCGCGTCGCTCAGCCCGGCGACGATCGCGAGCACCGCGTCGGAGCCGTAGGCCGCCGACTGCACGACCTCGTAGCGCGTGCGCAGGAAGTCCTTGCGGAGGATCGGCAGCGAGGTCGCGCCGCGCGCGACGTCGACGTAGGCGAGCTCGCCGAGGAAGTGATCGGCCTCGGTGAGGACGCTGATCGCGTCGGCGCCCGACGACTCGTAGGTGCGCGCGATCTCGGCGGGATCGAGGTGCGGCACGATCAGTCCGACCGACGGCGAGGCGCGCTTGATCTCGGTGACGATCGCCGGACCCTGCGCGTCGACGAGCGCCGCGCGGAAACGGCGGCGTTCGCCGCGCCGGTTCTGGGCGCGCTCGCGCAGCACCGGGAGCGGCTCGCGCTCCTCGTCTGCAGCGCGCGCGACCGCCTTGGCCGCGTAGAGCTTCTCGAGCATATCAGTCATGGCCATCATGCGGGTACCTGTGGGGGTTCGGCGCGATCCGTTTCACTCGCACCGCGTAGCGCGTCCAGTGCCGCGCGGGCGCGACCGGTCTCGATCGCCGTGCGCGCGCGCGCCAGGCCGTCGTCGACGTCGACCGCTTCGCTCGCGACCACCAGCGCCAGCGCCGCGTTGAGCATCACCAGGTCGGCGCGCGGGCTGCGCTCGCCCTCGAGGATCGCGAGCAGCGCCGCCGCGTTGGTCGCCACGTCGCCGCCGAGGATCTCGGCGCGCCCGGCGCGGACGCCGTAGCGGGCCGGGTCGAGCGTCCAGCGCCGAACGCCGTCGAGGTCGAATTGCACGACGTCGGTCGGCGCCTCGCCGGAGATCTCGTCGAGCCCGTCGCCGCCGTGGATCACGGCACCGGCCTCGGCGCCGAGCGCGCGCAGGGCGTCGGCGACCAGACCGACGTGCTCGGGCCGCGCGACGCCGACCAGCTGGCGGTTCGCGCCGGCCGGGTTCGTCAGCGGGCCGAGCACGTTGAAGATCGTCCGGACGCCGAGCTCGCGGCGGATCGGGCCGACCGCGCGCATCGCCGGGTGGTGGCGCTGCGCGAACAAGAACGCGATGTTGTGGTCGCGCAGCACGCGCGCCGACGCTTCAGGCGCGCGGTCGATGTCGACGCCGAGCGCTTCGAGCACGTCCGCGCTGCCGCAAGCGCTCGACGCCGCGCGGTTGCCGTGCTTGGCGACCGGAACGCCGCAACCGGCGACGACCAGCGCCGCGGCGGTCGAGATGTTGATCGTGTGCGCGTTGTCGCCGCCGGTGCCGACGACGTCGAGGACGAGCGGCAAGCCGTGCTCGACTCGCACGCTGCGTTCGCGCATCGCGCGTGCTGCGCCGACGACCTCGTCGACGGTCTCGCCCTTCGCTGCCAGCGCGGCGAGCAGCGCGGCGGCCCGCACCGGCGAGAGCGTCTCGTCGAAGATCGCGCCGATGAGCTCGGCGGCCTCGCCCGAGCTCAAGTCGTTCCCGGCTAGCACGCCGCGCAGCACAGCCGGGTACGCGTAGGCGTTCATCATGCGGTCTGCGCCTGTCGAGCGGATCGCATCGCGCGCACGACGTTCTCGGCCATCATGCGCCCTTGCGCCGTCAGCACCGATTCGGGATGGAACTGCACGCCCGAGATGGGTTGCTCGCGGTGCTCGAGCCCTTGGATCACGCCGTCGTCGCTGGCCGCGTTCGCGCGCAGCACCGCCGGAAAGCCGTCGTGGTCGACGCAGAGCGAGTGGTAGCGCGTCGCGGTGAACGGCGACGGCAAGTCCGCGAAGGCGCCGCGGCCGTCGTGGGTGATCGCCGAGGTCTTGCCGTGCATCTGGCGCGGCGCGTGGACGACGCGGCCGCCGAACGCCTCGCCGATCGCCTGCAGGCCCAGGCACACACCGAACAGCGGCACGCCGGTACGCGCCGCTTCGCGCACGACGGCCAGCGTCCGGCCGGCATCGTCGGGCCGGCCGGGGCCCGGCCCGACGACGATGCCGTCGTACGCGGTCGTAACGCCGTCGCCGAGCCGCGGATCGTCGTTGCGCACGACGTCGACCTCGACGCCGTCGACCCCGCCGAACAGGTGGGCCAAGTTCCAGGTGAAGGAGTCGTAGTTATCGACCAGCAGCAGTTTCATGCGGCGTCGATCCCCAGCACCGCGCGCACGATCCCGGTCTTGGCGAACACCTCGCGGTACTCCGCTTGCGGATCGCTGTCCGCGACGATGCCGGCCGACGCCTGCCAGTACGCGCGGCCGTTGGCGACCGCGACCGAGCGCAGGATGATGCACGAGTCGAGGTCGCCGTCGAAGTCGAGGTGCGCGACGCTGCCGGCGTAGAATCCGCGCGCGACCGGCTCGAGCCGGTCGATCAGCTGCATCGCGCCGATCTTCGGCGTTCCGGTCACCGTCCCGGCCGGGAACGACGCCGCGAACAGGTCGAGCGCGTCCTTGTCGTCGCGCAGCTCGCCGACGACGTTCGAGACGATGTGCATCACGTGCGAGTACCGCTCGATCACCATCAGCTCGTCGACGCGCACGCTGCCGGTCCGGCAGACCGCGCCGAGGTCGTTGCGCGCCAGGTCGACCAGCATCACGTGCTCGGCGCGTTCCTTCTCGTCGGCCAAGAGCTCGTCGGCGATCCGCGCGTCGCGCGCCGGGTCGGGATCGCGCGGGCGGGTCCCGGCCAGCGGCCGGATCCGCGCCGTGCGGCCGTCGAGCCGCACCAAGAACTCCGGCGACGCGCCGAACACGGCCCGGCCGTCGTGCTCGACGAAAAACATGTACGGCGACGGGTTGCGCGCTCGAATCTGCCGGTAGAAGTCGAACGGCGTCCCGGCCAGTGCGCACGAGAAGCGGATCCCCACCTGCAGCTGGTAGGCGTCGCCGTCGAAGATGAAGCGCTGCGCCTGCGCGACGCGATCGAGGAACGTCGCTTCGTCCATCGACGCGGCGACCGGACCGTCGGCTCGCACCGCACCCGGAACGGTCGGGCGCGCGTCGAGCAGGCGCGCGACGTACGCGTCGAGCCGCGCGTCGACGTCGGGCCGCTCGCGTTCGTCGCGCGCAAACCCGATCAGCGTGACACGATGGGTGAAATGATCGAACACCAGCCAGGTGCCGGGGATCACGACCAGCGCGTCGGCGAAGCGCACGTCGGGCGGCGGCGTCTCGCCGGCGACCTGGGCACGGTGCAGAACCGGCTCGAGCGCGCGCGCCGCATCGTAGGTGAACACGCAGACCGCGCCGCCCGGGAACGGCAGATCGCCGCGGTCCAGACTGTAGCGCCCGATCGCGGAGCGCAGGCGTTCGAGCAGCGCCGGGTCGCGGTCGATCGCGAACGTCTCCAGATAGTCGAGCCCGATGAACGAGAAGCGGCTGATCCGCTCGGTGCCCTCGACCGACTCCAGCAAACACGAACGCCCCGGCTGAGCCAGGGCGAGATACGCGGAGATCGGCGTGATGCTGTCGGCGACGAACGATCGCGTAGAGGAGGTCAGACTGAGCGGATCGTCCGCGGTAGTCGCAAGCATACGGAGGGTAGGCCCCGACTGTAGCACGTCCCGGGGTCCGTGGCTAGGCGCCGCGGACCCCCGGACGGCTTACTTGACGAGCTCGAGCAGGCTCAGCTCGGCGGCGTCGCCGGGGCGCACTCGGGTCTTGGTGATCCGGGTGTAGCCGCCGGGCTTGTCCTTGAGCGCGGGCGCGATCTGGTCGAACAGCTTCTTCGCGACCGCCTCTTCGGTGAGGTACGCCGCCGCCAGCCGGCGCGAGTGCAGGTCACCGCGGCGCGCCTGCGTGATCAGCCGCTCGACGACCTTGGAGATCTCCTTGGCCTTGGTCGAGGTCGTCTCGATCTTCTCGTGCTTGAAGAACGACGTCGCGAGGTTGCGCAGCAGCGCCTTGCGATGACCGTCCGTGCGCGAGAGGCGCTTGTTGGCGACTTGGTGCGGCATGTTAGCTTCTCTTCCGGCTTTCTACGACTTCTTCAAACTTCAACTTCGTTGCACGCATCGGCCGAAGGTCGATGCGTGGCGGGTTCACAGGATGTGAACCCACTACGCCTGGCGCAGCGACAGGCCGCGCTCTTCGAGAACCTGCTTGATCTCGTCGAGCGACTTCTTGCCGAAGTTGCGCATCTTGATGATCTCGTCTTCCGTCATGTCGAGCAGCTCCGAGACCTTCGAGATGCCGGCGCGCTTGAGGCAGTTGAACGAGCGGACCGACAGGTTGAGCGTCTCGACCGGGACGTCCCACTCGCTGGTGGGCGCGGTCGCGACCGGCTTCTCCTCGGTCGAGAAGCCGATGAACAGCCGCAGCTCCTCGGTGAGGATCTGGGCGGCCTCGGACAACGCGTCGTCCGGCGTGATCGAGCCGTTGCTCTCGATCTCGAGCGTCAGGCGGTCGAAGTCGACCGACTGGCCGACGCGCGTGTCGTCGACGCTGAAGTTGACCTTGCGGATCGGCGAGAAGATCGAGTCCATCGGGATCAGACCGATCATGTGCTCGATGTTGCGCTGCTTGTCGGAGGTGACGTAGCCGCGCGACTTCTCGATCCCGATCTCCATCGACAGCTTGGCGTCCTTCTTGGACAGCGTCGCGATGTGGTAGTTCGGCTGGAGGATCTCGACGTCGGCGTCGGGCGCGATGTCGCCGGCCGTCACTTCCTTGGCGCCGCTCACCGACAGCGACAACACCTTGGGGTCCTCGGTGTTGAGCTTGATCGGCAGGCCCTTGAGGTTGAGCAGCAGGTCGACGGTGTCTTCGACCACGCCCGAGATCGTCGAGAACTCGTGCAGCACGCCGTCGATCTTGACGTAGGTGACGGCTGCGCCGGGGATCGACGACAGCAGGACGCGCCGCAGCGCGTTGCCCAGCGTGATCCCGAAGCCGCGCTCGAGCGGCTCGATCACGAACTTGGCGTAGTTCTCGCGACGCTCGCGAACTTCGATGCTTGCGCCGGCCGGCGCTTCCAGAACGGTCATGATTCGGTTGGGTCTTTCTCCGCTTACGTTATCCGCCTCGATCCTTCGACAAGCTCAGGACTCGAGACGATCGCACGCCTAGCGGCGGTTGGTGTTAGGTCTTGCAGGAGCGGTAAGCGCGGTTCGATCGCAAGGCGCCGGATGGCGAAGCGTACTAGGGTACGCGAGTCATCCGGCAACGCAGCGAGCGGGCCGCGATTACCGCGAGTAGTATTCGACGATCAGCTGCTCGTCGACCGGCGTGTCGATCTGCTCGCGCGACGGGAGGGCGAGGATTTTGGCGGTGGCGTCGGTCTCGTTGAACTCGAGCCACTCGGGGTGGCGGCGGTTCTTCGCCGTCTCGATGCCTTGGACGAACAGGTCCGACGACTTCGAACGATCCGCGATCGAGATGACGTCGCCGGCCTTCACGATGATCGACGGCACGTTGACGATGCGGCCGTTGAGGCGGAAGTGGCGGTGGGTGACGAGCTGGCGCGCCTGCGCCCGGCTCTGCGCCAGGTTCAAGCGATAGACGACGTTGTCGAGACGCCGCTCGAGCAGCTGCAGGAACGTCGCGCCGGTCTTTCCCTTGACGCGCTGCGCGGCACGGAAGTAGTTGGCGAACTGGTTCTCGAGCACGCCGTAGTAGCGGCGCATCTTCTGCTTCTCGCGCAGCTGGCGGCCGTACTCGGAGACCTTCTGGCGCGCCTTGGTGTTCTGCGTCTTCTGGCCGGGCGCGGTGCCGCGGCGCTCGACGGCGCACTTTTTCGACAGGCAGCGGTCGCCCTTGAGGAACAGCTTGATCTTCTCGCCGGTCTTCGACGTCGCGGTCTCGCGGCGGCACAGGCGGCAAACGGCTTCGGTGTAACGGGCCATGTGTTTTCTCGAGCTCCCTTACACGCGCCGGCGCTTGGGCGGGCGGCAACCGTTGTGCGGGATCGGCGTGACGTCTTTGATGAGGGTTATCTCCAGACCGGCGGCTTGCAGCGAGCGAATCGCGGCCTCGCGTCCGGCGCCGGGGCCTTTGACGTAGACCTCGGCGGTCTTCATCCCGTGCTCCATCGCCTTGCGCGCGACGGCTTCGGCCGCCATCTGCGCCGCGAACGGCGTCGATTTCTTCGAGCCTTTGAAGCCGAGGTTGCCGGCCGAGGCCCAGGCGATCGTCGACCCGGTATTGTCCGTGATCGTCACGATCGTGTTGTTGAACGACGAGTGGATGTGGGCGACGCCCGATCCGACGTTCTTGAACTCGCGCTTCTTGCGCGTCTTCGTCTGCTTCTTCGCGGCCAAAGAAAACTGCTCTCTGCTGGTTTATCTTGCCGGGCGCGGCCCGGTGTCGTCGCCTCGACCGGCACGCGGGCATCTGCGCCCGGGTCCGACCTTCATTTCCGACCGCCCGGCGAGAGCGGTGGGCGCGCGAACGCGCACTGCGTCCGCTGCCGGACACAACGGCTCACTCTATCACAGGCGGAGGTCGGCGGCAAGCCGGAGTCCGTCCGAGGCGGCGAGCGCTCGGACGATCCCGCTCGGGAACGTCCCCCACCGCAGCTCGTACTACCCCTCGAAGAGGACTGCCCACGGGGCACCGGAACGGCGACCCCTATGCGGGATGTGGACGCTCTGAAGGCTGCCCTGATTCGCGACGTGCAGGCGGCCGGCTCCCTTGCTGACCTCGACCAAGTGCGTTCTGCAGCGCTTGGGCGCAAGGGGTCCGTGACGCAAGAGCTGCGATTTCTCAAATCGCTGAACGGCGAAGCGCGAAAAGACGCCGGCCGCGTTCTCAACACCCTCAAAGCCGAGGTGCGAGGCGCCATCGCGGCACGGCGCAAGACGCTGATCGACAGCGCGGCAGGCGAAGTCGCCGAAGGCCACCGGAGCGACGATTTACTCGTGCCGGGAACCGGCGGCGGAACCGGACCTACTTCGCGTCACCCCGGGAACGAACCACCAAATAAGTCGCCGCGGCACTCCATAATGACCGCGTGGTTCCTGGGGCCGAAGTCGGAGCACTCGAATCTATGGCAAGAATCGTTTCAGTACATCTTTCAAGACTATGTCAACTGGCGCCGCAATTACTTTCCGACCGATCCGGTCGTCGTCACCAGAGAACGCCGACGCGACCATTACGACTGGGTCGATAGACTCAACGGCGAGCTCGACGCGACACTTGCAAATTTGAAGGCACACTTCCCGTTCTACTCTCCGCGCTACGCTGCGCACATGCTCTCCGAGCAGACGCTTCCGTCGGTTCTCGGCTACTTTGCCGGAATGCTGTACAATCCGAACAACGTCACCGACGAAGCCGCACCCGTAACGGTCAAGCTCGAACTCGAAGTCGGAAAGATGATCGCGGAGATGCTCGGGTTCAACCCGACGAATGCATGGACGCATATCTGCTCCGGTGGCACTATCGCCAACCTCGAAGCGCTGTGGATCGCTCGGATCGTTCAGTTCGTACCGTTCATGATCCAAGAGTATTGTGCAGCAAAGAAGCTGAGCTTCATCGTCAAGATGCCGAATGGACAAGAGGTCGATATTGGGACCGTGCCCGCGCCCGTGTTGGTCAACTTGAGGCCGGCCACTGCTGCCTTCATGCTCAGAAAATTTATCCGGGCATCTTTGCCGGATGAGCCTTCGGAGAGCCGCATCGATGGACTACTGAAGAGCCTCAATGCGTCGATGAGCAACAGCAAGTACAACGTCAGCAACGCCGGGTTCGCCAATGTGTGCAACACGATCGGGAAGAGGCCCGTTCTGTTTGTTTCGGCTACGGCACACTACTCGATAAAGAAGGCCGCGAACGTACTAGGTTACGGCGAATCAGCCGTCGTTCGACTGCCGACGGACAGTCGGTTTCGAGTCGACGTCGATACATTGCGGGACGCGGTGTACTCTTTGCACGACGACCAGTACATCGCGGCAGTCATTGGCATCGTCGGCACTACCGAAGAGGGTGCCGTCGACCCGATTCACGAGATCAAATCGTTACGAGATAACCTCGAGCGTGACTGCAATCGTTCCTTCTGGTTGCACATCGACGCGGCATGGGGCGGTTACATTCGAACTCTTTTCCGTGGACACGAAGGCATTACCCATCCTCCGGGAAATCTGAACGCGCTCTGTGCCGAGTTCGAAAAAGCAATCGGCGCAAGAGAGGACCTGGACCGTCAGGTCAACGGACGCGACGTAAACGCCTATCCGGCTGGCATGCATAAGTCGTCGATTGCGTGGAACGATTTTCAAGTGTACAAGTCGTTCCTGGCGATGGCCGATGCCGATTCCGTTACGATCGACCCGCATAAAATGGGCTACGTTCCTTACCCAGCCGGTATGATTTCATTTCGGCACGGCGTCGTCACCGAGTTGGTCGAACAGAAAGCGCAGTACATCTCGAATACGAGCTCGGGAATCGGTGCAGCGCGCATCCTAGGAGATCCCACTTCGGTCAAGGCAGTTGGACCGTACATCTTGGAAGGTTCGAAGCCCGGAGCTGCGGCAACGGCGTGCTGGCTGGCACACAAAACGATTCCACTCACGAACAGCGGTCACGGGAAGATCGTCAAGACTACACTGCTCAATACTCAACGGCTGAACCGCTACCTGCGCGAACACAAGAACGCCTTCAAGACCATCGACAAGGAGCTCTTCGATTCGGAGTCACCGCGGCCGTTCTGCTTCGAAGTACTCGCTTGGCCTGACACCAACGTCGTGATCTTCGTCGCGGTCCCGACGGCATGGCAACAGGGCAGCCGCATGCAGCGCCTTCCGTGTCCCCTCTCCTTCTTGAACAAGCTCAATGAAGGAATTTACGGATTACTGAGCCTTGGCGTGGAGGGAAGTACGAAGCTGCCATACGGACAACGCTTTTTCGTGTCGCGAACGCGCTTTGAGCACGATCAATACACGGATGACAGCCTCAGGGAGTTACTGGAGAGACTCGACGTGCAACCGCAAGAGTACAAAGGAGAGGGTCTCTTCGTGCTGCGCTCGACCGTGATGAATCCATTCTATTTCGCGGCCCGCGAAGTCGGCCAGGACTATCTCTTCGAACTCGTCAAGGAGTTGCACGTCGCAGCGCGGACGGTCATCATGGACCTGGCCGATGATGAGACCCGCAAAGAGTCCGCGACCCTGAAGAGACCCAAGCCGAGGTGACGTCGCGAGGCCTGGTGAGCCGCTGATTCGAACGGACCGGTCTTTCCCGCTTTCCATCATGTGGATCGGGACGCTGGTCGCCTTCGCGATCCTCGCCGGGCTGGCGGCCGTCCGGGCCGCCGACTGGAGCTACGGAGCCGACACCGGGACCTTCGTGCAGATCGTGCTCGACGCGTTCGGCGGGATGCACAACGGCGTCGAGCACACGACCCACTACCGCTTTCACTGGTCGCCGGCGCTGGTGCTGCTGTGGCCGTTCCTGGCGGCGACGCACAGCGTCTGGGTGCTGCAGACGCTCCTGGCCGCGGCAACGGTTGCCTGCGGCCCGCTGCTGGCGGCGATCGCGCGGGCGCGCGGCGTCGAACGCGGGGTCGCCGACCGCATCGGCGCGGTTGCGCTCGTCTACCCGCCGCTGGTCGCGGTCGGGTTCGGCGAGTTTCGCGACCTCGGGCTGCTGCCGGCGCTGGCGCTCGGCTGGTGGTTGGCGGTCGGCCGGCGGGCCTGGTGGTGGGTCGCCGTGCTCGCGCTCCTGCTCGCGGGGCTGCGCGAGGACGTCTGCATCGAGCTGGCGATCGCCGGCGCGGTGGTCGGGATCGGCGGGGCCGTGCGCCGCGACCGTGGGCTCGTCGTCGCCGGATTCGGCTCGGCGGCGCTCGGGATCGCGTCGGACGCGGTCTACGCGCTGATCGTGCTGCCGCGCGTCGGTCCCTGGCCGCCGTCGCACTTCTACGTCTATCCGTTCGCCTCGGGGCCGGCCCAGTTGCTGCTGGCACCGCTGCTCCATCCGCTGGCGTTCGGGGCGGCGATCCTCACCTTGGGCCGGCTGACGTATCTGCTCGAGGCGCTCATCCCGCTGGCGTTCGTGCCGCTGCGGTCGCGGCTGGCCTGGCTGACGCTGCCCGGCTTCGCGATCGTGCTGCTCGCGAACAGCGGCCTGGTGTGGCGAATGGGGATGCACTACGCGGCGCTCTGGATCCCGTGGCTGCTGATCGCGTTCGCCGGCGGGATCGCGGCGCTCGCCCGTCCGCGCCGCTGGACGACGGTCGCGTTCGTGCTGTCGGCGGTCGTGCTGGTCGCCTTCTCACCGCTCCATCCGGTCCACTACCTGCAGCCGTCGTACCACGCGCTCGGCGACGCCCGCGCGGTACTGGCCGAAGTCCCGCCCGGCGCGTCGCTGGCGACGCACGACGAGTGGTACACCGCGCTCGCCGCCCGGCGTCCGAACGCCGAAGTGCTCAACCCGGTGTTCATCGGCGACGGGGTCGAGTACGTCGTGTACGCAACCGACTGGCCGAACGTCACCTTTCAGCACGAGTTCCTGCCGCGGATCCGTGCCGCGCTGGCGTGCGGCGGTTACCGGCTCGTCGCGCAACGCGGCGCGGTGGTCGCTTATCGGCGGGGCAGGCACGTTCGTCCGTGCCGATGATTGCCGGACCGGTCGCAACGCCGCCCGTCGGGGTGGTGTCGAACCCAGCGTTGGCTCACCTAGGGATCGGAGGACTTCGTTGATCGCATGGCTCGGAACCGGACTGCTCGGTGGTAACTTCGTCCAGAAGCTGCTCGAACGCGGTGAGATAGTGCACGTCTGGAACCGTTCGCCGGAGAAGGCGCGGGCGCTCGAAGCCCATGGCGCGAAGGCGTTCGACAGCGCGATCGACGCCGTGCGCGGGGCGAGTCAGATCCACGTCACCCTCAGCGACGACGCGTCGGTCGACTCCGTGCTCGAGCCGTTGGCCGACGTGATCCTGCCGACCGCGATCGTCTTCGACCACACGACGACCGCACCGACGCCGACCGGCGAGCGGATCGCGCGCTGGAAGCAGCGCGGCCGGACGTTCGTGCACGCGCCGGTGTTCATGGGCCCGGCCGCGGCGCGCTCGGCGAGCGGCTTTCTGTTGCTGTCGGGCGATCCGGCGCTGCGCGAACGCGTCAAGCCGATCCTGGCGCCGATGACCGGCAAGATCCTCGAGCTCGGCGACGATCCGACCCGCGCGGCGTCGTTCAAGCTGTGCGGCAACATGATGCTGCTGGTGATCGGCGGCGGTTTGGCCGACGTCTTCGCGTTCGGCCGGTCGGTCGGCATCGACCCGAAGGACGTCTACGGGTTGTTCACCGAGTTCAATCCCGGCATGGCCGTGCAAGGCCGCGCGAAGGCCGTCGCCGACGGCGTGTACGACAAGCCGAGCTTCGAGCTGACGATGGCGCGCAAAGACCTGCGACTGATGGTCGAGGAGGCGGCGCGCCACGGCACCAAGCTCGACGTGCTGCCGTCGGTCGGTGCGCTGCAAGACCGCTACATCACCGCGGGCTTCGGTGCCGACGACTCGTCGGTGATCGCATCCGGCAAAGCCTAGCCCACCGAACCGAAGGGAAGCCACGATGCCGAACCCGCTGTACCTCACCGAAGGTGACGTCGCGTCGACGTTCACGGTGCGCGACGCGCTGACGCTGGTCGAGGACGCGGCCCGTGCGCTCGGACTCGGTCATGCGCAGAACCGGCCGCGCCAGCGCGCGTTCACCAGCTCGGTCGGGATCAACGTGCTGGTCGCGGCGTATGGCGGCCGGCTCGGCCACAAGACGTACACGATCGCGCCCAAAGGCCGCGGCGCGCGCTTCTGGTACACGCTGTTCGACGACACCGGCGAGATGCTCGCGATCATCGAAGCCGACACGCTCGGCCAGATTCGCACCGGCGCCGCATCGGGCGTCGCGACGCGTTTCCTCGCGCGCAGAGATGCGAAGGTGCTGGCGATGCTCGGCACCGGGTGGCAGGCGCGCACGCAGCTCGAGGCGGTCGGCCACGTCCGCCCGATCGAACGCGCGCTCGTCTACGGCCGCAACGCCCAGCGCCGGGCCGAGTTCTGCGAGGAGATGTCGGAGCACGTTTCGTTCGCGCTCGAACCGGTCGACGACGCCAACACGGCGGTCGCGCAAGCCGACGTCGTGTGCACGATGACGACCGCGCACGAGCCGCTGTTCGACGGCGCGCTACTGAAGCCGGGCGCGCACGTCAACGCCGCCGGTTCGAACCACGCCAACCACCGCGAGATCGACACCACGACCGTGACGCGTGCGGCGATCGTCGCGGTCGAAGACCTCGCACAAGCGCAGATGGAGGCCGGCGACCTCGTCATTCCGGCCGGCGACGGCGCCTGGTCGTGGGATCGCGCCTGTTTGCTCAGCGACGTCGTCGCCGGCAAAGCACCCGCGCGCACCGACGAGTCCCAGATCACGATCTTCGAGTCGCTCGGTATCGGCCTCTGGGACGTCGCCGCCGCCGGTTTCGTCTACGACCGCTGTATCACCGAAGGCCGCGGCACGCGCTTACCCTTCCCGAGCTGACGCCGCGGCGATCACGCGAACAGCCGGCGAACGCGCTCACCGTAACCGCGACCCGAGTTCACTTTCGTTCCGTTTCGCAGAACGAGAACGTACTCGCCGTGCGTCCACGGCTCGAGACGGAAGATCCGGTCGGCGTTCACGATGACCGATCGGTGCACGCGCACGAAACCGGCGGCCGCGAGCTGCTCATCGAGCTCGGAGATCGTCTGCCGAATCCGGACCGACTGAGTGCCGACGTGCAAGATCGCGTAGTTCCGGTCCGCTTCGAGCCAGTCGACGTCCTCCACTCGAACGAACTGAACTCCCTGTTTCGAGCGGATAGCAAGCCGCTCGGGAACCGCTATCCTCGCCGCTACGGTGGCCAGCAGCGCGTCAACCTGTGCGCGCTGGTCGCTCCGGCTCCCGGCGAGCCGCGCTCGCGCTCGCTCGAGCGCAGCTTCGAAGCGCTCCGCCGTGAACGGCTTGAGCAGGTAGTCGATGGCGTTGACCTCGAACGCGCGCACCGCGTACCGGTCGAACGCGGTCACGAACACGACGGCGTCGGGCCGGTTCGGCGCGGCAAGGGCCTTCAGGACGCCGAACCCGTCGAGCTCGGGCATCTGAACGTCGAGGAACACGAGTGCGGGGCGCAACCGCCGAATCGCCGTGACCGCCTCATGGCCTCCCGCGCACTCTGCGACGACCGTGACGTCGTCCCAGGCAGCGAGCAGCGACCGAAGGCGCTCTCGGGCAAGCGCCTCGTCGTCCACGATCACGGTCCGTAAAGCCACCACCTCAGGTCACCGCGACCAGCCCGATGCGCCGCGGAATGACGATCTCGACCTGCGCGCCGCCTTCGGGACGGTTCGCGACTTCGAGGTGTGCTCCAGCCCCGTAGAGCTCGCTCAGCCGCAACCGTGTATTGCGCAGCCCGAACCCCTCCCGACGTCCGCCGGCCGGCGGCAGCCCACGACCGTCGTCCGTGATGCGGAGCGTCAGCTCCGCTCCGGCCACCGCCGCACTGACCCGAACGGTGGTGCGCTGCGTGGTCTCATCGATCCCGTGGCGCACGACGTTCTCGACCAGCGGCTGCAGCAAGAAGCTCGGCACGCGCTCGTCCAGAAGCGCGTCCGGAACGTCGAACCGCGACGAGAGACGGTCGCCGAAACGGGCGTCCATGATCTGGAGATAGAGCCGCACGGTCTCGAGCTCGGCGCGGAGCGATGTCTCCTGCGCCGACGACGATCCGAGCGTCAACCGCAGCATCTCGCTCAGCCGGAAGAGCATCGTGTCGGCTGCATCGACGTCGCGGTGCATGAGCGTCGAGATGCTGTTGAGCGTGTTGAACAGGAAATGAGGGTCCAGCTGCGATCGCAGCACGTCGAGCTGAGCCGAGGACAGTTGCGCTTCGAGGTTCGAAGCGCGGAGCTCGGTCTGCCGCGCCCGGCGGTACCAGTCGATCGCGATCAGCATGACGACGAAGATCACCTGGGCCAGAAGGACCGCATACGATTCGCTGACGAGTACCTCGACGAACTGCCAGTGCCGGTGCAGGAGTGTGTTTTCGAGCGGGACGTGAATCGCCCACTTGAGCACGACGCACGCTGCCATCACGCCGAGATAGACGAGCACGGTGCGCCCGACACGCGGCGCGTCGATCGGGAAGCGACGCACGAGCCACACGTAGATCGGAGTTGCGATCCCGATCGTGTAGTAGTCGAGCATGACTCCGGCGAGTACCGGTCCCCACGGGTGGTTGCCGGTTCGTGACGGCGCGTTGGCCAACCATTGCGCAAACGAGAACACGCCCAGCAGGGTCCACACTCCAGCGTAGATCCCGATATCGCGCCAGACGCCCACGCGGGTCTGCATCGCCCGACCATTCCACCTTTCCGGCGGCCCATTCCCTCCGCTCGCGAGCTCGTCCCGCGCCGCGGCCGGTTCGTCCCGTAACGCTTGATTCGGTGCGTTCGCGTCGCACAGTCTGGTGCTGCAATGCGGTACCCGCACGTCTGGATTCTGCTCGCGTCCCTGTGGGCGCTCGTGCCGACGAACGTTTGCGCTGCGGTACCCGCGAGCGCGTCGTTCACGGCCGTTCGCGCGCCGCATCCATTAGCGCTCGACCCGTCGCTGAGCGATCCGGCGTGGCAGGCGGGACGTCTGCCGGATGGTTTTTGGAATCTGACGACCCATGCGCCGGCCCAACGCGCTACGACGGTCTACCTGCTCTACGATAGCGATAAGGTCTACGTCGGTTTTCAGTCGGAGCAGTCGGGGGTCCCGATCGTCGCCGGTCAGACCGCCAACAACGTCGGCTTCGGCATCGACGATTTCGTCGGCATTGCGATCGATACCAGCGCCGCCGGTAATGCCGTCTACCTCTTCGAGACGACGCCGCGCGGCGTGCGGTACCAGCAGGCGAGCGAGAATTCGCGCTACGACGCGCGCTGGCAGAGCGCGGCGCGCATCGAGAGCAGTTCTTGGAATGCCGTGCTGATCGTACCGCTGGCCGCGATGCGCCTCCCCGGCGGGACGCAGAAGGCGTGGCGGTTCAACTTCGTGCGCAACGTCGCGGTCCTCGGCGAGCACTACAGTTGGGCGTATAGCGGGCTGATGGCCGACGGGCCGATCGGCACCGGATGGCCACTCCCGCGCGACGCGCGCTACTGGCCGTCCCTGGCCGTCAACGGCATCTCGTCGAGCGGCGTGAGTGCACACCCCAAGCCGCGCGCCGAAGTCTACCTACTCGGCAGTGCCGGCTCCGATCGGAGCCAATTCGAACAAGGCGACGGATCGTTCCAGTCGCAGAAGATTCGGTCGGCGGGGATCGATGCCACGGTGCCGATCACCAGCACGATCAATGCGGTCGGTACGGTGAATCCGGATTTCTCGAACGTGGAGATCGACCAACAGACGATCGTGCCCCAAGAATTCCAGCGGCAGCTTCAGGAGTATCGCCCGTTCTTCGCTCAGGGCGCAAGCTTCCTGAATCCTGACGGTGTGGGGTTCTCGAGCCCGACGAGTCCGAACAACAGGGTCTTCTACTCGCCGCGGATCGGACCGTTCGACGAAGGCGAGAAGGTCGAAGGCTCGTTCGGGCTCCAGTCGTTCGGCGTCCTTGCCTTTCGCGGGTTCGACGAGACGACCGGCAACACGTTCGACGACGTCGCCTTCGGTTACAAGCATGCCTTGACGGATCGGTCGTTTCGCTATTGGACCGAAGGCGTGATCGCTCATCACAGCCTGGCCGGCGACGACGCCACGTTCGACGCCGGTGCGCTCGACCAGAACCGGCAGACCGGGATAACTTGGGGCGCGGACGAGGCGGTCGAGCACGGGAGCTGGGTCCCGGTTACCGGTATCGCGCACTCGAGCAACAGCTTCGTCGCGGTCTTGAAGCCGAACTGGTTCGCGGCGGCCGGCGTCAACGACCTCAGCCCGAACTACAATCCGATCGACGGCTTGACGTTCGATTCCGACATCCGCGGCTTTCAAGGTGTCGCCCAAGCCCTCGGTTCGAACTCCTGGGCCAAGAACTACTCGATCTTCTTGGCCGGCGATCGCTGGTTCGACGAATCCGGGGCGGTGCACGAGTCGGATGCGATGCTCGACCTGACGGCGACGTTCAAGAACGGTTTCTCGATCGACAACCTCGGGCCGAGCCTGGGCACGCTGCGCGGCTACGACGTCTTCGCCGACGCTGCGAAATGCTCGGGACCGGTAATCGGCCGGTCGTTCTACAGCGGCTTCCCTTGCTACCGCGAGGGTCAGGACGAGTTCTTCAACCTCTTCCAGGTCGCGGTCGGCTACAAAGACGGCACGCCGCGGCCGGTCGACCTCTCCGTCTCGTTCGGCCCGTTCGGCGGCAACGATACCCGGCTCTATTCGATCACGACGTCGCGACCGGTCGGGCGGCTCTCGCTCGGTCTCGAATACGACGGCACCGTGGAGCGGTCACTCACCACCGGACTGCTGAACTCGCAGTGGCTGCGCCGGATCTCCCTGGGCGACTCGATCGACGCCGAATCAAACCTTTCGATCTCCCTGCGCTCGATCAACGGTCTCGGCGGATTCGTTCCGCAAGCGGGGACGAACGTCGCCTTCGCGTACCACCGGCGGTTCGGCAACGGCGACGAAGTGTTCCTGAACTACGGGACGCCGGCAGCCTACACCACGCTCGACCGCTTCATCGTCAAGTTCGTCTTCCACGTCAACGGCGACGCCGGGACCTGAGACCGCGCTCCCCAACGAGCCGCTTCGGTTACGCCGAAGCCTCGGCCGCCGGCACGCGGACCGCGCTGCCGAGGTAGGCTCGGCGCATCTCGTCGCTGCGCAGCAGGTCTGCTGCGTTGCCGCGCAGCGCGACGCGGCCGGATTCGAGGACGTAGGCGCGGGAGGCGATCTGGAGCGCGAGGTGGGCGTTCTGCTCGACCAGCAGCACGGTAGTGCCGGTGCGGGCGATGCGGGCGATCGTCTCCATCACGTCCTTGACGATCAGCGGCGCGAGGCCGAGTGACGGCTCGTCGAGCAACAGTAACCGCGGCTTCGCCATCAGGCCGCGGGCGATCGCGAGCATCTGCTGCTCGCCGCCCGAGAGCGTCCAGCCCATCTTGCCCGCGAGGTTACGCAGCACGGGGAAGATCGTCATCACGCCCTCGAGGTCGGCGTCGATCTCGGTACGCTTCGCGCGGCGCGGGGTCGCGCCGAGCCGCAGGTTGTCGATCACGCTGAGTCCCGGGAAGACGTGGCGACCCTCTGGGACGTGCGCGATCCCGCGCTGCACGACGTCTTCGGGGTTGAGACCGGCCAGCGACGTACCGTCGAACACGATCTCTCCGGCGCTCGGCGCGATGACGCGCGAGATCGCTTTGAGGGTCGTGCTCTTGCCGGCGCCGTTGGCGCCGAGCAGCGAGACGATTTCACCCTCGCCGACGTCGAGCGAGACGCCGTGCAGCGCCTCGACCGCGCCGTACCGCGCGACCAGCTGCCGGATCTCAAGCAGCATCGAGCGTTCCGCCGAGGTACGCGGTGATGACGTCGGGGTTGCGCGCGACTTCGGCCGGCGGACCCTCGGCGATGTGCTGGCCGAAGTTGAGCACGGTGATCCGGTCGCTGATCGTCATCACCAGATTCATGTCGTGCTCGATCAGCAGCTGGGTCGTGCCGTCGTCGCGGATGCGGCGCAGCAGCGCAACCAGCGCGTCGGTCTCGGCCGGGTTCATCCCAGCTGCCGGCTCGTCGAGCAGCAGCAGCCGCGGCTCGCCGGCGAGCGCGCGGGCGATCTCGACCTTGCGCTGATCGCCGTACGGCAGGCTGCGCGCGGCCGCCGCGCCGACATCGCCGAGGCCGACGAAACGCAGCAGCTCGCGCGCGTGCTCGCGGGTCGCGCGCTCCTCGCGCGCGGTCGCGCCGCCGGGGAAGAGCGCTCCGGCAAAACCGACTCGCGTGCGCACGTGGCGGCCGATCATCACGTTCTCGAGCACCGACAGCTCGCCGAACAGTCTGATGTTCTGGAACGTCCGCGCGATCCCGAGCCGTGCGATCGCGTGCGACGGACGGCCGGTGATCTCGACGCCGTCGAAGCGTATCGAGCCGCCGTCGGCTCTGTAGAGCGCAGAGATCACGTTGAGGGTCGTCGTCTTTCCCGAGCCGTTGGGACCGATCAGCGCGTGGACGTCACCGGTGCGCACCGTCATGTCGAGCCCGTTGACCGCAGTGACCCCGCCGAAGCGTTTCACCAGCCCGCGCACCTCGAGCAACCCCGATTCCGCCGCCGCGACGGCGTCCGGCGCTTTCGTGCCGGGCTGTTCGTCCGGTTGCGCACTCATGCGGGTTCCGCTTCCGGTGCGGCGAGCGGCGAACCAGATGGCGGCGGAGCGCCGCGCACGAGCCGGCTGCGCGCCGCCGTCAACAGTCCGACCAAGCCGCGCGGCATGAAAATCACCATCGCGATCACCGCCGCGCCGTACACCATGATGTACGAGGTCTTGAGCGGCCGCAGCAACTCGGGCAGAAACGTCAGCAGCACGGCGCCCAGGATCGCGCCGCCGATCGACGACGAGCCGCCCAGGATCAGCATCACCAAGAACACGACCGACTCGTCGAACGAGTACGAGTCGGGGCTGAGGAACTTCGTGTCGTGCGCCAGCAGGCTGCCGGCCAGCCCGGCATACGCGCCCGCCAGCACGAACGCGACGATCTTGTAGCGAGTCGCGTCGATGCCGCACGCGCGCGCCGCGATCTCGTTCTCACGAATCGCTTCGAGCGCACGGCCTACCCGGGTCGTCTTTATTCGCCAGGCGACGTAGGCGCACACCACCACGACCACCAGCACGATGTAATAGTATTTTCCGTAGGTGTCGAAGACGAAGCTGCCGATCTGCGGGGGAGGGATTCCGGTCATGCCGTCGCTGCCGTTGGTGACGCTCTTCCAGTTGATCAGCACCAGCTGGGTGATGATCCCGAAGCCGATCGTTGCCAGCGCGAGGTAGTGTCCCGACAGCCGCAGGCATGGGTAGCCTACCGCGAGTCCGACCAACGCGCTGATGACGACCGCGGCGCCCATCGCGGGCCACACCGGCCACCCCAGCGCGGTGGTGCACCAGCCCGACGCGTAGGCGCCGATCCCGAAGAACGCCGCCTGCGCGAGCGACATCTGGCCGGTGAATCCGAGCAGGATGCCCAGCCCCATCACGGCGATCGCGTAGATGCCGGCAACGCCGCACAAATTGAGGATGTAGTCGGAGTGCACGAACGCGGGAATCAGCGCGACGACGACGATAACCGCCGCGACAGCGAGCGCGCCCCGCAGCCGTGACGGCTCGCGTGCCGTCATGCCTTCTCCGCCACCCGTTCGCCGAACAGCCCCGACGGCTTGATCAGCAGCACCGCGATCAAGATGACGAACGCGATCGCGTCGGTATACGACGACGAGATGTAATAGCCGCCGAACGTCTCGATCACCCCGATCGCTAACCCGCCGACGATCGCACCCGGAATGCTGCCGAACCCGCCGACGATGCTGGCGGCGAACGCCTTGAGCGCGATCAGCGCGCCCATTTCCTTGGTGACCGTGAACAGCGGCGCGACCAGCAGCCCCGAGATCGTCCCCAGCAGGGCGCTGTAGACGAAGGTGATCGTGACGATCCGCCCGACCCGCACGCCGATCAGCCGGGCCGTCGCACGGTCCTGCGCCGTCGCCCGCATCTGCTTGCCCAGGGTCGTGCGCTCGAACAGCACGTACTGGAACGCGATCAACAACGCGGTCACGGCGATGATCGCGAGATCCTGCGGGCGGATGTGCAGCGGACCGACGGCGATCGTGTCGACCGGGAACAGTGCGGGCACGACCAGCGGCTGGCTGCCCCAAGTTAGCTGTGCCGCGTTGCGCAGGAAGATCGAGACGCCGATGGTCGAGATCACGACCGGCAGCCAGCCGCGGTCGCGCAGCGGGTAGTACGCGATCCGGGTGAACAGCAGCCCGAAGACAACCATGACGACGATCACCAGCAGGTAGACCGCGACGACCGGAAGCTGCCAGTGCACGACCGTACCGAACACCGCGACCGCCGGCAGGATGAACGTCGCCGCGACGTACGCCGGGAACATCACGAACTCGCCCTGGGCGAAGTTCACCACGCCGACGGCGTTGTAGATGAGGACGAACCCCAGCGCGACGAGCGCGTAGATCGACCCGATCGCCAGACCGCTGACCAGCAGCTGCGCGTTGGCGACCGGGTCGAACGGCACTAACCGGAGACCTTCTTGATGAGGTTCAACTTGCCGTTTTCGATCTGGCCGATCGAGACCGAATGCACCATGTTGCCCTCACCGTCGCAGGTGAAGTTGCCGAGCACGCCTTCCCAGTTCTTGACGCCCTTGAGCGAAGCGATCGTCTTGTTGGGGTCGGTCGACTTCTGCTTCTTGTAGATGTCGGCCAGCATGTAGACGGCGTCGTACACCCAGCCCGAGCCGGTGCCCACGTCGGGCAGGTGGTGGTAGCGGTTGTAGAACGCGGTCAGGAAGTGCGTCGCGACGTTGGAGTTGAAACCGACGATGAAGTCGACCGCGCCGTACGCACCGTTGGCGTCCTTGCCGGCGACTTCCATCGCCGTCTGATTGCTCAGCGACGGCGAACCGATCAGCGGGATCGTCAGTCCCAGGGACTTGATCTGTTTGAGGATGATCGCGGTGTCACTGGGGTTCTGGATGTACATCAGCAGCGCGTCGGCGCCCGACTGCTTGATCTTGAGGATCTCGGCGGTGAAGTCTTTGGCGTCCTTCGGGTACTGCTCGTTGGCGGCTGGGGTCAGCCCGAGCTTCTGCAGATCCTGCACGATCTGATCGGCGCCGCCGGTCCCGAACGCGTCGCTGGCGTGCAGGATCGCGACCTTCTTGGCCTTCTTGTCCTTGACCGCGAAGTTCGTCATGCCGCCCGCGGTGATGCCGTCGGACGCCCGCAGGCGGAACATGCCGGGAACGCCGAGCTGCGTGTTCTTGACCGCCGTTCCGCCCGTCATCCACGGGATGTCGTGCGTCTTCATCACCGGCGCCATCGCCTGGACTTGCGTCGAGAGCACCGGGCAGATCACCACCGCGATGTTCTCGCCGAGCACCTTGTTGAGCGCCGCGACTGCCGACTGGTTGTCGTTGGTGGCGTCTTCCTCGACGACTTCGAACGGACGCCCGTCGTAGACCTTGCCCGGTCGCGCGTTGATCTCGTCGACCGCCAGCGCGATCCCCTCGTGCTCCTGCTGTCCGAGCAGCGCGTTCGAACCGGTCAGACACGGCACCGTGCCGAGCCGGATCGGTTCGGGCGCCGCGCCGACGATCGCCGGAAAACCGACGACGGCCGAGGTCGCGGCCGCACCGGTCGCAGCAAGAAAGTTCTTCCGGTCGAGTGTCACCAGAGCACGCTCCTTTTCGTCAGCGTTCGTCGGGATCGATGGGAGGTTAGAACGACGGTCCGATGCGATTGATCGCGAAGTCGTGGAAGCCCAGCGTCTCCGCGGCCGGCTCGCGGCCGTTCGCGGCGTCGAGGATCCAGCCGAAGATCTCGTCGCCGACTTGTTCGAGGGTCCGCGACCCGTCGACGACCGTGCCCGCGTTCACGTCCATGTTCTCGCGCATCCGCTCGAACATCGGCGTATTCGTCGCCACCTTGATGACCGGCGCGATCGGACACCCGGTCGGCGTGCCACGGCCGGTGGTGAACACGACAACCTGCGCGCCGCCGGCGACCATGCCGGTGAGCTGCTCGATGTCCTGGCCCGGCGTGTCCATGACGACCAGGCCGCGTTCGCTCGGGCGCTCGGCATACTCGACCACCTCGCGCAACTCGGTCGAACCGCCTTTGTACGCGGCGCCGAGCGACTTCTCTTCGATCGTCGTGAGCCCGCCCGCCATGTTGCCCTGGGTCGGGTTGCCGTAGCGAATGTCGACGTGCATCGAACGCGCCCGCGCCTCGACCCGGTCGATGAGCTCGTAGAGCTTCGCCGCAACCGGCTCGCTGGCGCGGGCGGCGAGCAGATGCTCCGCACCGACCAGTTCGGGCAGCTCGGCCAAGATCACGGTGCCGCCCTCGGCGACGACGCGGTCGCTGGCGAGTCCGAGCGCCGGGTTGGCCGTGATCCCGGAGAAGCCGTCGCTGCCGCCGCACTCGGTGCCGACGACCAGCGCGCTGACCGGACAGTCGGTGCGCTCGAACGCCGCGACCTCGTCGAGCAGCGAACGCGCCAGCTCGACGCCGCGCGCGATCGTCTCGCTCGTGCCGCCGCACTCCTGGATCCCGATCACTTCGACGCGCTGCCCGCGCGCGGCGATCTCGTCGGCGAGCGCCTTGGACTCGTTGGTCTCGCAGCCCAAGCCGACGACGAGCACCGCGCCGACGTTCGGGTTGGCGGCGAAGCCCGCCATCGTGCGCTTCGTCTGCTCGAAGTCGGCGCCGACTTGTGCGCAGCCGGTCGGATGGTTCACGGTGACGACGTCGGAGACTTTGCGCCCGATCAGGTCGACGACGTGGTTGGCGCACATCACCGACGGCAGCACCAGCACGTGGTTGCGCACGCCGATCGTACCGTTTGCCCGGCGATAGCCTTTGAAGGTCTCGACCTTCGCGTCTGCAACGCTCACGCGGTCGACTCCGCCAGGTCGCCGCGCCCGCGCACGCCTTCGACGTTGTGCACGTGCACGTGCCGGCCCGGCTCGATCGAGGCCGACGCTCGGCCGATCATCTGGCCGTACTTGTGGATCAGCGCGCCGGCGGCGATCGGCCGCGTCGCGAACTTGTGCCCGCTCGGGATCGGATCGAGCAGCGCGATCGACGCCGATCCGAAGCGCACGACATCGCCGGACGCAAGCGGCCGCAGCGCGACGGCGATGTCGTCGTCTTCCTTGAGGCGCAGCGCGGCGCCGTCGTCGGAGAGCGGCATGTGGCCGCTAGGAATCGTCAGGTCATCGGACAACTCCTGCCGTTCGATGTGTGCGGCTAGGGAGGTGGTATGAGCACGTTCGACGCCCGGCTCGTTCGCGACACGCTCGACGTCCCCGGCCTCGCCGACGTGACCGCCGGCGCACGCGACGCGCTCGCGCCGGTCCTCGCGGCGGCCGGGTTGCGGCGCGGAGCGCGGGTCGCGATCACCGCCGGCAGCCGCGGAATCGGCCGTATCGCCGAGATCCTGCGCGGCGCCTGCGACGCGGCCCGCGACGCCGGCGGCGAGCCGTTCCTGATCGCCGCGATGGGCTCGCACGGCGGCGGGACCGGCGAAGGCCAGCGCGCGATGCTCGAACACCTCGGCGTCACCGAAGCGAGCGCCGGCGCACCGATCGCGTCGGAGATGGACGTGATCGAAGTCGGCACGACGCCGGAACACGGGATCGCCGTCACGTGCGACTCGCTGGCGGCGCGCGCGGATGCGATCGTCGTCGTCGGCCGGGTCAAGCCGCACACCGACTTCAACGGCGCGATCGAAAGCGGGATCCTCAAAATGACCGCGATCGGTCTCGGCAAGGCCGTGGGCGCAGCGCGTTATCACGCGCAGTTCGCGCGTCACGGGTACGAGACGATCATCCGCGAGGTCGCCGGCTTCCTGTTCGAGCGGATGCCGGTGATCGCGGGACTTGGGATCGTCGAAGACAACCGCGGCGCGACGCACGCGCTCGAAGCGTTCGCGACCGCCGACATCGTCGCCGGCGAACAGCGGCTGCTGGTCCAGGCGAAGCGGTTGATGCCGCACCTGCCGTTCGCCGAGCTCGACCTGCTGATCGTCGACCGGATGGGCAAGAACTTCTCCGGCACCGGGATGGATACCAACGTCACCGGCCGCGCCGTCGACGGGCGCACGCAGAAGGTCGCCGAGCCGGTGATCGACCAGCTCTTCGTCCGCGAGCTGTCGCCGGAGTCCGGCGGCAACGCGACCGGGATCGGATTGGCGGACTTCTGCACGCGCCGGCTGGCCGACGCGATCGACTGGGACGCCACCTATCTCAACGTGCTGACCGCCGCGCAGCCGGCCGGCGCGCGGCTGCCGGTCGTCTGCGCGCACGACCGCGACGCGATCCGGCACGCGCTCAACGCCGCCGGCGTCGCCGACGAAGCGCACGCGCGCGTCGCCCGGATCGCCGACACGCTGCACGTCGAGACGATCGCCGTCTCGGCCGGCGCGCTGGCCGCGCTCCAAGTCGGCGGGCGCTACGCGGTGGGCGGCCCGACCGACGCGCTCTCGCTGGCCGGCGACGAGCTGGTCCCGTTCCCGGCGCCGGTCCTCGCCTGATGCGCGTTCTGATCACCGGCGGCCGCGGCTTCATCGGCGCCTGGACGACGCGCGCCCTGGTCGACGCGGGCCACAACGTGCGCGTGTTCGACGTGCACGACGTGCGCGACACCTTCGACGCGCTGGTCGGCGACGAGCGCACCGCATCGGGACGGATAGAGCACGTGCGCGGCGACATCACCGAGCCGCGCGACGTCGACCTCGCGGTCAACGGCTGCGAGGCGATCGTCCACCTCGCCGCGATCCTGATCCCGGCCGCGCGCAAGGACCCGGTCCTCGGCGCGCGCATCAACGTGCTCGGCACGCTGTACGTGTTCGAAGCCGCCAAGCGCAACCCGATTCGCGGAATCGCCTACGCGTCGAGCGCGGCGGTGTTCGGACCGGACGACGGCATCCACCCCGAGCCGCGCACGCACTACGGCGCGTACAAACTGTGCAACGAAGGCTGCGCCCGCGCGTATTGGGACGATGCCGGGATCCGCAGCGTCGGGCTGCGCCCGTCGACGGTCTACGGCCCGGGTCGCGAACTCGGCGTGACGGCCGATCCGACGCTAGCGATGCGCGCGGCTGCCGAGGGAGCGGCGTACACGATTCGCTTCACGGGCGCGACCGGGATGGACTACGTCGCCGACGTCGGGACGATCTTCGCGCGCGCCGCGACCGAGACGCCGGACGGCGCGCATGCGATCAGCCTGCAAGGCCAGCTCGCGACGGTGGACGAGGTGCTGGCCGCGATTCGCAGCATCGTCCCCGGCGCGCAGGTCACCGCCGAAGGCTCGGAGCTCATGTTCGCCGCCGAGCTGGACGAGGCGCCGCTGCACGCGCTGTTGCCCAACCCCCAACGCACCCCGCTGCTTGACGGCACCCGAGAAACGATCGAGTTTTATCGCAAGGTGCGCCAACCGCAGGATCGGCCGTAACCATGCTTGCATTAACCGACAAGAATGTCGTTAAAGTTACCATTTAGCCGGGAGATGGATGATGACTGTCGCGCCTCCGAAACTGCCCACGACCACGCTGTGGACGCTTCAGCCGGAGGATCAGTTCGAGCTCGTCCGCGGAGCTAAGCGGCGGATTTCTTCAAACTTTCTGCCGGCCGACCGTCAATACATAGACGTGGATACTCCTGATCCATCGTCGAACCTCGTCGCGGTCGGCGTTGGTGAAAAAATTAGCGGCGGCAAGCCGACAGGCTTGCTGTGCGTTCGGCTCTACGTTCGCAAGAAATACGACCGCCGTCAGATTCGCTCCGAGCATCTCCTTCACGCCATAATCCAGCACGATGACGTTCTCCTGGACGTCATTGAAACTGGTCTTCTTGAGCATCAGCTCGAGCTTCCGGAACCAGATCCCACATTCAGCATCGACCCTCTACAGCCCGGATGCTCCGTCAGTCCATGCGACTGCGATGGAACGGGCGTTCCCACGGGCACCCTAGGGCCAGTGCTCGGCAACGGATACCACGCGATCACGTGTGCCCACGTCCTTTCTCCGCGGTGTCCGCATAAGCACGACTATGTCTACAATCCGGGCCAAGCCGACGCTGGCGGTACGGGGCGAGTCGTCGCGAATACTTCGAGCCTTTACGAAGCGCTTCCGGGAAGAGAGAATGAACTGGATGTGGCGATTATCGACCTGCGCGAGCCGCCAGATCCGCGCGTCATGTTCATAGGACCGGTGGACGGGCCGATCGATCCCGACTACGACATGGTCGTCCACAAGTTTGCAAGGTCGAGCCGTTATTCCGTTGGCCGAATTACCGACTTGGATTTCGAGCCGATCTTGGTTGACCGTTCGTGGAGTCCGCCGCGCTCAGTGAAGTACGTCCGCCACCTTGCAGTCACGCCTTTGACGGCTCAACCGTTTTCAGCGGGGGGCGATTCGGGAGCCCTCGTGCTACGAAATCCTGGTAATGCTCCCGTTGGGCTAATCGTGGGGGGTTCCCGGTCGGTCACGGCAGTGACGCCAATCTCGTCGATCCTGGACCTGGCGGGCGAACCTGTCGCAACCGGGAACAACTACCGATAAGTTGTGAGCAGGCAAATGTCGAGCGTTGACGCGGCGGCGGTCAGAGACCTCAAGCGGCGGTGGGCCAAGCGCCTGCTTGCGCAGCCAGGCGTTGTGGGCGTAGGCGTAACCCGGGACGTCGAGGGATATCACGTCACCGTCTACACCGCGAGTCGTGAATCGCGATTCGGCCTACGCTCTGAGATCGAAGGACATCCGTTACGTTTCGTAGTCGCAGGTGCAATGCAGCATCAGCAGGCGATTGGCTAGAGCCGGCGTTTAAAGGTTACTTCAAATCCAGCGTTTCCACCGACCGTTATAACGCCGAGACTCCCCTCTGCGTCGATGCCGATCTTTACGGTTACGGCCTCGACTTCGTAGCCTTTGATGGCGGCATCCGAGGTCGCAAGCATATTGCTTACCTGCGCCATGATCTCGCTCCAGGCTTGACCCGCACCTTCGAGCTTCGTCTTGACGACGTCAATCGTGCTTGGAAGTAGCGATTGAACTTCGAGAACGTCCGACTCCGCGCGCGGCAGCAAGACCGCAAGCTCGTCCACCTTAAAGGCGGCGCTACGGCTCGTCGAGCTTGTCGAGCGTGATCGTTTGGCTGCCATCACTCCCCGCTTCCATCACCCTACGTGAAGTCTACGTCTTCGGCAGGCTCCGCATTCTGTCCTGCTGAGCTCGCTAAGGTAACCGTCGGCACCAGAAAGTGTTCGGTACCAAAGTCGCGATAGTCGATTCCATCTCTAACGTTTCAGCGCGCCTTGTCGGCCTCTGAACCGAACGAACGCTGCATCGATGATCTCTCCTTGTTTTGATACTGCTTTAGATGCTGCAACGCAGCGTCCGCAACAGCATCGGGGCCTCGCCTGAGGGCGAACGGCCAACACCGTCGAGTATGATGCGCCGGTAACTACTGGTGAAATAGCGTTCCAAGCCTTCGGCGATCGCCGGCTCGACGCGCGTGTCGGCGCCGCCATGGATCATCAACGTCGGCGTCGCCAGAGACTCGAGCGACGTCAGCCGCCGCTGCAGGTCATCGTAGCACGGATCGATCGGCTCGGGTCGCCAACGGCCACGATAACTGCTAGAGGTGATGTCGACCCAGTCGGGGTTTCTCAAAGCTGCGCGCTGTGGCGGCGAACTCCGATTCTTCGAACCAACCTAGTGGGCTCCGTGTTTCCACTGGACCCGAAACCGACAGGGTCGTTGCAACCGACGCGCGCGCCGCGGTCAGTCGTCATGAGCCCACTGATACCAATAGAGCCGCGCTTGCGAGAATGGCGGTGTCGCCAACGCACCGCCCGGCGCGTCGCGGATCGTCTGCTCGGAACGAAACCGCGTCGGACCGAATCCGCGCAGATACGGCGTGATCGTGCGCCACCCGGCCGCGTGCAAACCGTGGTGCCACACCCCGCCACGTCCGCACATCGTCGGGCCACCCGTGCAGCAACATGATCGGCCGCCCATCGTTCGGTCCCTCGATCTCGACGCCGATCTCGAGAAGGTCCTTCGTCACCGTCTGCATTGCCATTTCAGTTG
>OBLV0100000079.1_pt1 | contig 41735 bp, 32 predicted proteins | sample 1520071 | NCBI WGS metagenome assembly OBLV01 (sample SAMEA3888446, study PRJEB22518) | metagenome | reverse complement strand
CGAGCGCTGTGTACATCGCCACGAAGGTCAGCAGTACAGTGAACGCCGCCGCAACGGGCAGTGCCAGCCCGCGTCGACCGACGAGTACCCCAAACTGGCGAAACTGCCGACCCAGCGTCGAATGCGGCGCGGTGCGGGGCGGCTCCCGCAGGACCGTGGCTACGGCGATCGAGGCGAGGACAAACGCTGCGGCTGCCAGGACGAACACCCAGCGCCAGCCCCACGCCAACGTCACGGCCGAGGCGTAGATCTGACCGACAATTCCCGCTGCTAGGAACGCCGTCGTCATCGCGCCGATTGCGGTGGTACGCCACCGGGCTGGTAAGGCCTCGCTGAGGTAGGCCAGCGCGACCGGCGAGAAGCTTGCCGCCGAGAAGCCCTGCACGGCACGTAGCATCCCCAGCACCCCCAGCGAGTGCGCCGCCGATAGGGTCACGGTGCTCACAGCTAGTGCTATAAGTCCTGGTACCAGGATCGTCTTGCGCCCATAGTGGTCCGACAAAGGCCCGAAGACCAGGAAGCCTGCCGCATACGCTAGGCCGTACGCCGTAGCCAACGCCGCGGAGGCGTTGCCACCGCCAATTTCGTGGCTCACTGGGGAGGCAAGTGGGATTGCGACGTACAGTTGCGTCAATACGAGCAGCGCGCAGGTCACCAACACACCGAGCGGTGCCGCCACCGGGATCCGCACGCTTTCCTCCGAGCCGCGCACGACCGATGATAGGGTCGAGACTAGCGGCGGCGTGAGATCTCCCTTATTACCGTTCACGTCGAGTGTCAAAGTGGTGGAACAGACTCCCTGGTTCGCTCCATTTTGATAGAAACAGGAATAATCTGACAGCCACGCCGTGGGCCACGGCGTCAGCTCGGACCACGAACGCCGACCCATGACGAAGCCCTGATCAGGTGAGCGATGGTCGGACTGCTGCTCGGCCATCTGGCGCGCGCCGGATTTGAGTGGGTCGAATACGTAGCCGGGTAGTGAACGTCTGGTTGAAGTCATCGACGGTCATGCCGAGCTCCTCGGTGATGCTCGACCGGTACTTGTCGAGGTACCCGGGAACGGTGCTGGGCGCTTCATCATGGGCAATATCGACTTCGCCGGTAATCATGACCGTGTTCCGGCCCATCTGGTCGGAGTTGAAGTGGAAGCTTACCGTTGACTGCTGCTCAATGTTGTGCACCTTCCGGGAATGCCGATGAGTGAATATGACGATGTGGTCATCTTCTCGGACAAACCACACCGGATTGGGAGCCGGGACCCCCTTGTCGGTGACTGTAGTAAGCCACGCTGTGTAGTCATTGACGAGATGTCGCTCAACTTCGGGTGTAATGTCCATGAGGCTAATTGTGTCATGTGACGGCTCACCCTGTCGACCTGTATTGTCCGACCCAAGATTCTCATCAACTGTCCGCTATCCTGGCCTTCCGCATAACCTTCAGGTCGTCGGCTGGGCGACTGGCTCAGGGGCGGTGAGCGAGGATTGCCCGATTGGTGTGAGGTGCTGGTCATCAGTCGTATGCCGTGTTGATCTCGGGCCGACCCATATGGATCATGGCTCGGCGCCCCCGAAGTGCCGCTGTCTACTGGGTGCGGGCTATCTGCGCAACCACAACGGTCTCCGCTCGGAAATTAAGGACGATGAGTGCCCTGAATGACTCCCAGTGAGGGAAAGTTCTGGCAACATGCGGCGGGGCACCCCCGGTACCTGACTCATGCCTACCGTTGGACTACCAGACGTACCGAAGAATCACACATCCCAGAAATACGCGAAGTGCCGTCGGGAGGCGGCACTTCACGATCCGAGGATGAGCGCGGCCGCAATAACCTTCCTGCTGTCCTCAGCCGCTGCCCCTTCCTCTTGGCTTTCTCCACCGTGTCGCGGTTGGACTCAAGCGGTGAAGGCCTCACTGATGGCGTGGCTATTTTCGTACATGTGGTACCGGACGATCTTACCTCCGGTGACGGTGAAGTGAAGGGCGAAGTCATTGGTGAACTTCTTGCCCGTGGAGAGCACTCCGAAGACGCAGCGGCCGGTCACGATGGCATGTTCACCATCAATGACGGTGGTGTTGAGAGCGAACTCCTCAGCCGACGTCAGGTGCTCGCCGAAGAGTCCGAAGAACTCTGCAATCTCTTCCTTGTTGGAGCGGCCACCGGCCCACGGGACGTTGGACGCCCCGGATACGTTGAAGTCCACCTGCTCGGCGAACAGGTCGAGCAGGGCGGGAAGGTCGCCGCCGCCGAAGTGGGTGAAGAATGCATCCACGGTTTCACGGGTGGTTGGCTGCGTAGCGGTAGGACGCATGTCGGGTTCCTCGGGATTTCTGTGAGTGGTGGCGTGGTTTCTGTGAGTAGCTGCCTGCCCCGATGTCCCGTGCCCGTCGCGGTTAGCGACGGATCAGATTCGGGCGAACATGTCTGGCTGGAGGTCACTGTTCAGAATGCTGTTTGGCGAGCCCACCGAGGTGCAGCGCTGTCTCGGTCGTGGCTCAGCCTCTGACCTGCGGAGTTGAGTAGCGGGAGGCCGCTAACCAGCTTCACAGTACAAGCGAAACTCTGCAAAAAGTAGTTTAGCCCGACCAGCTCGCTACTCGCAATTGAGTTTACATGTTGGTCCTTTCCCTTCGACTCTACAGTAGCATATGGATTGACGCCGCTGCATGGCAAATTGGCTGCTCCTGCTGGCCGCGGTGTTGACCAGCACGTGGCGCATGGGTTGATCGTTCGCGATTTCTATCGGGCCTGCCAAGCGGTCAGCCTGGCCGGTCATATTCCGGCTCGCACGGGCTCCAAGCCGGCCGGTTTGGGGTATGAAATGCTTAATTAGAGCGGTGACGGCTGCGGGGCAGGAGTGGCCCGAATGCAGGAACCACAGCATGCCGCCCTCCTCGTCGCTGGCGGCGCGCACCGGCATCCCCGTGCCGCCAGTCTCGATCACTCCGGGCACATTGAGGCCTAGGACAGCGAAGGGAGTAGCGTCGGGCGCAAATCGGCGATACACTTCCTCCGCCCTGTTGGTCGGACTGACCCGTTCGCGGGTGCCCAGACAAGAACATCAGTAGACACGGGCTGAGAGCGGGTGGCCTCGATCATCTTCGGTACATCCCGGGCTTGCGGTGTCCTGATTGCGCACCCGCTTGGTGGCTCCGACGCTGTCGTATAATTACTCCATGTCCGCTTCGCCGTACTTGAGTTGATCTGCGCCCTCTCTGCGGCATACCACCAGACTGCGGCACGGGCGGGTTATCCGGAAGTAGCCTGTCAGCCATCATGTGAAAGAATCAGGCCATGCACCGCGTCGTTGTCGTCGCCTTGCCCGGTGTCGTCCCCTTCGAACTCGGCATCCCAGCACGGATCTTTGGTGGGGCTCGCGACCAGGATGGTGACCTGCTCTACGAAGTGATCACCTGCAGCCTCGACGGTCAGCCGGTACGGGCTGACGCTGACTATTCCATCGCCGTCGAACACGATGCGTTCGCGCTGACTGCGGCTGACACCGTGGTCATCCCCCCGACCCATGCGCTGGACGGGACAACGCAGCACGGAGCCCTGTCGGCCCCGCTGGCGGAAGCCTTCGCCCGGATCAAGCCAGGCACCCGCATGGTGGCGATCTGCACTGGCTCCTTCGTGTTGGCAGCAGCCGGCCTACTAGAGGGTCGGCCGGTCACTACGCACTGGCGCGAGGCCGACCGCCTGGCACGGCTGTTTCCCGGCGTTAAAGTCGATCCCAACGTGTTGTTTATCGACGACGGTGACGTACTCACCTCCGCTGGCGTTGTCGCGGGCATCGATCTGTGCCTGCACATCGTCCGCCGCGACCACGGTAGTGCGGTCGCCAACCAGGTGGCCCGGGCCTGTGTCGTCCCCCCAACGCGCGACGGCGGCCAAGCCCAATACATCCAGCGGCCAATCCCAGAAGCCTCGAAAGGCTCTACCGCCAACACTCGCTCGTGGGCACTCGAGCATCTCGACCAACCGTTGTCCCTGGCTGATCTCGCCGCCCACGCATCCATGAGCATCCGGACACTCACCCGCCGGTTTCGCGACGAGACCGGCCTCAGTCCAGCCCAGTGGCTCACCCTCCACCGCGTGGAGTTCGCCCGCCACCTGTTGGAAGCCAGCGATCTACCCATTGATCACATCGCCCGCCAAGCCGGCTTCGGCACATCTGCCTCACTGCGCCAACACCTGCACGCTACTATCGGTGTCTCACCCAACGCCTACCGGCGTACCTTTCATACCGGATCAAGAAGTTCAGATACTGGTCCAAAAATAAGTGGTAAACTGTCACGGAGTTCATTAAGGTAAAGGCGAAACTGGATTTTTCGGTATGTTAGTTACATGCGTTCGGTGGGTACCGAGCAGATGTCGGTCAAAGGCGCCTCAAGGCGTTGAGCGCTTCTGCCCAGGCCGTCACTGTGGCAGGTTGTCGTGACGGAACTCCGGACGTACCGCTCGCACTAGAGAGCGCAGTGTCGATCCAATAACCTGCCGAGTCTCGGCGGGCTCGATGATCTCATCAATGGATAGTCGTTCGGCGCCGATCATCGGGGACATTGCCTCCCGCCGGTAGATTTCCACAAGTTTCTCACGCCGGGTTGGATCCTCTGCTAGGGCGCTCCTGAAGATCACATCAACCGCGCCCTCGGCGCCCATCACCGCCATCTCCGCTCCGGGCCAACTGAATACTGCGTCAGCGCCCAGGGACTTGGAGTTCATCACGATGTATGCGCCACCAAACGCCTTGCGCAGTACAACGGTGACCCGCGGCACGGTCGCCTCGGCGAAAGCGTAAAGCAGCTTGGCCCCCTTCCGGATGGCGCCACCCTCTTCTTGACCACGTCCAGGCAAGAAGCCGGGAGTATCCACGAGGGTCACCAGGGGTAGTCCAAAAGCATCGCACATCCGTACGAACCGGGCTCCCTTTTCTGAAGACGCGATGTCGAGGACCCCGGCCAGTGCTTGCGGCTGGTTGGCCACCACGCCGACCGCGGCGCCCTCGATCCGAGCTAGGCCGATCACCAAGTTGCGGGCGAACTGCGGCTGCAACTCCAGGAAACTGTTTGTGTCCACGACGCCGCGGATAACCTGACGCACATCGTAGGATTCGCGTGGGCTGCTCGGGAGCGTGGGCATCGGCTGCGCGTTGACCCGCACCCCCATCGGCGGCCGGTCCCAGCATGAAGTGGGCAGGTACGACAGGACAGTTCGGGCGAGGTTGAGGGCGGCCTCGCTGTCATCCGCCACCAAGTGCGCCACCCCGGAGTGCCTACTGTGCACCTTGGCGCCACCGAGTTCGGTGGCGGTAATCTCCTCGGACGTCACAGCCTGCACCACCCGCGGTCCGGTGAGGAACATGTGGGCATTCTCCCGCTGCATGATCACAATATCGGTGAGCGCCGGTGAATACACGGCCCCGCCCGCGCACGTGCCGAGGACGACGCTGATCTGCGGAACTCGGCCGGAAAGGCGAACGTTTCCTCGAAATACTGATCCGTACCCGTCGAGCGCCGCGATGCCCTCCTGGATGCGGGCTCCCCCCGAGTCGAGGATGCCAACCACCGGAGTGCGGGTGCGCTCAGCGAAGCGCAACACGGTAGTGATCTTTGCGGCGTGCATCTCACCCAGTGATCCGCCGAGCGCGCTCGGTTCCTGGGCGAATACTCCGAGTGGACGTCCGTCACAGGTGGCATTGCCAGTAATCACACCGTCGCCAGCGGGTCGTCTGGCGGCGATTCCGAACTGAGTGGCGCGGTGTCGCACCTGACTGCCAAACTCATCGAAGGACTGTGGATCCACCAGGCTATGAATACGTGATCGGGCTGTGGTTAGTTCGAGACTCCGGTCTGGAGCACTAACGGTCAGCGCCGGCGATATGCTGTCGGAAATAGCGGTCACGATGATAGTCTCCTCGGGCTAGGGTGCAGCGGCCGAGCCTTTGGGCCGGACCACCAAGTCCACCCATTCAGGATGGCGTGATAGCTCAGTGAAGGATCGTCGCCGACGGCGACGGGATGTCCGACAATGTTGAGCAGTGGTAGGTCGGACAAATGATCGCCGTAGGCGTGTGACTGCGCTAGATTGATGCCTTGGGTGGCGGCCTCTGCGCGTACCACTTCGGCCTTTCGATCGCCAATGATCGGCATCGCAAGCGCACCGGTGTACCGCCCGTCTCGTATCTCCAGTCGAGAGCACAAGAGTAGATCCGCGCCGACGAAGCGGGCGATCGGATCCAAGCAGGCGGGAAAAGAGCCGGAGACCAACACCACGAGATCGCCAGCATGCGAGTGTTCGCACAGCGCAGATAGCACCGGCTGGTTAAACAGGCCGCCCAGCGCGTACACTGCCTGAAACCACTCGACCCCGCGGGCGGCCAAGTCGTGCATGTCTCGTCCGGCGAAGTTGCGATAGAAGACGCAGTTGGTCTCCACTCGGGAGACGCCGGCAGCGGTCAGCGCCTGCAGTTCGTCCATGGCTCGCTGGTAATCTGCCCGGAGTCGGGGTCGTGTGGTGACATCGTACTCGAAAAAATGAAATATGCTATTGATTGTGATCAATGTGTCGTCGACATCGAAGAACGCCGCTCGTTGACGGAGACTGTCCATCTTGTCACTTCCTCGCTGAAGCATCCGTCGGTATGGACAGCAGCTCGTTTGGTAAGTGGATGAACGTGCCATACATCCACTTCTCGAAGGACTGCATCTCGTCGGGCTTTCTAGCATTTCGATGTATGCCAGGTATGTCTTGTCGGCGGGTCAACGCTGACAAGACTCAGGTCGTCCGGTACGATCATCTCGGCAACGACAAACTGTCGGAGACGAGTTCGACCGGCATCCACAAGGTTGCGCTGTCACACGGCCCTGCGGGCGGTCTCAGCCGGCAGTTCGTGGGCAAACGAACACCGCAGATCAATACCACCACAGCTTCCGACGATGTCGACGTTCCGCCACTTGCGACCGCGCAACGGAAGTAGGTGCTTCCCGACGATGCCGGCATGCGCCGGCTGCGGTGCCCTGAAGGGACGGTTAGGTTTGGGGGCCTCGAGAACAGTTTGAAGCATCCAGAGAGTGTTACTGTTCTGTCTGTCCACCGCGTCCATCTCATACATCAGCACCTGCGCCATCTGCAGGTTGACCACGAAGCAGTCAATCATGGACACGGATGGCTGATAGCTGCCCTCGAGGCCCTCGGTTGGGACCCCGCCCTGGGTTGACTCGATCCGGACGGTCGTATCCGCGTGCAGCGCGTCCATGTCGACCTGCACGTCTTCAATCACCTGGCGACGGAACTTGAAGCCCTCGCCGTAGTATCGCGATACGGCGGGACCCAGGACGTCCTCAAGGGAGCCGTAGGCGCCCTCCGCGGTGGTCTGCTGCCCGATTTGGTGCTTGATCTCGCACCGGGCGCGCATCACGCCGGCCGCGCAGTCGAACACAGAGACGAAACCGCCCTGAGGGTCTGGCTTCGTCGCACGCAGGGTGGCTGACAGGGGCACGCCTACCAGATTTTCCTGCGGCGTCGTGCCGGCCCGGAGAGTAACCCGGCGCAGCTCCATATTGCGGCGCATCGCCGAATCTAGCCCATAGGCGTGAGTCAGGTAGAACTCGCTTAGCTGGGCGCTGAGGACAAGTGCGTCGACGGTACTGAGATGGGGGCGCAGGTCAACGTCGGCAGTTTTCTTAGACCAGTCACCCGGGTACGCAAGTGTTGCGGTGGCCTGTACACCCGATTGAGTGAGGGCGGCCGGCGTCGTTATGATGTCGCCGACTTGATACTCGACCCGTCGGTATCCCCGGGAAAAAAATCGTGTTTCGCCGGGGCCCAAATAGTCGTCGATGGAACGATAGGATAAAAGCTTGCCTGTCGTCATAGCTCACTCACCATCCTTGGCGTCCAGCGTCCGATTGTACGCACTCACCAGGTCACCCACCGAACGCATGTCCGCGATAGCCTCGGCCGCGGTGAATGGGTCTGTTCCGAACTTTGCCTCGAGCTGGATGATGAGTCGCGCCAGCATGAGCGAATTCAGACCTAGATCGTACAGTTCGTCCTGTGCCGATAACGCGTCTGCCGTGCCGTTCGACTCCAGCAGAAGCTTCCGGATTTCCGTCTCTACAACGGACTGAACGTCAGTCTTCGTCAACATGTGATACCTCCATCGACAACTATGGTCTGTCCGGTGATAAACGAGGCCGCGGGGGAGGTTAGAAAGAAAATGACCTCGGCGATCTCCTCGGCGGTCCCTAGGCGGCCGAGTGGCGTCCGACGTAGTATTCGGTCACGAATTTGCGAAGTTACCCCCGATGTCATGTTGCTGTCAAAGAAACCCGGGACGATCGAGTTCACCCGGATGTCGAGCGGCCCGAGTTCGCGGGCGAGGCTGCGGCTGAATCCATCAAGCCCGGCTTTAGCGGCCGTGTAGACCGCAACGCCACGGTAACCGCGTATCGAATTGACCGACGAGACGTTCACGATCTGTCCTCCGCCGTACCGGCTCATGGTGCGGGCGCAGGCCTGGGACAGCACGATCGGTGCCACCAGGTTGCTCGTGATCAAGCTGTGAAGTTGCTCGGCCGGAGTGGTTAGCAGCAAGCTTTGGTGCAGCACACCCGCGTTGTTGACCAGCAGATCAATTCTTCCGAAGCGCTGCGCTGCGTGGCGTGCGAAGTCTCGCACCGTGTCCGGCTCATTGAGGTTCGCGGCGTCCCAGTAGAAGTCGTCCGCTACGGCCGCACGGGTCTCCGTGATGAACTCATTAGCCGAGCGGCTGAAGGTTGCTACCTGCCAGCCGTCCTTGAGAAAGCGCTCGACCAGGATGCGCCCGAGCCCGCGACTGCCACCGCTGATCACGGCAACCTTACGCTCCGCGGTCACCGTCGTCATGCCAGGCTCCTGATTTTCTTGAAGCGCTCAGAGTGCTGCACGGTATCGGAGATCTTTATGACCACCGGCACCTTGAACGGCTCCAGTCGTCGCCCACAATATTCGCGGATCCGGTGTATCACGCTCTCCTCGTCCTCAGGTTTGACGAGCCTAACCGCAGCCTGGACCACCATGCCGGTGATAGGGCTCGGCCGACCGGAGACGGTGGCCTCCGCGATGTTCGCAATTTCCTGTAGAACGCCTTCGACCTCGTTCGGGTAGACTTTCTCCCCACCGACATTGATGATCTCCGAGCGACGGCCGAGGATACGAACATAGTCGCCATCGGTCTCCACCACGTCCTGCGTGTTAAAGAACCCGTCAGCGTCGAATGGTGCCGGAGCGTTGAGGTAACCGAGCATCGCCATGTTGGACCGGATCCACAGAATGTTATCAATAATCTTGTACTCAAACCCAGCGCTACTGCCGAGCTTGACCCACAACGTGTCGTCGCTCTTCGACTTGGTGGGCAGGATGCCCAGTTCGGACAGCCCGTAGGTCTGCTTGAAACGGACATGTGGCAGGAGAGCCTTGAGGCGCTGAAGCGTCTGCAGCGGCATAGGCTCAGTTCCGTAGGTGACCAGCTTCAGCGACCCGAGGCTATACCGCTCATACACGCCTGAGATCAGAACCATATTGAGGAACGTGGGCGTGGTCGGCAGTACATCGACCGCGTGCTCGGCAATCGCGGCGAACACGACATCGGGGGTGCGCTCCGGTACAGTGATGATCGCGCCACCCTGGCTCAGGGTGTGCAGCAGGGTGTTGATCCCTCCGATGTGGTCAAGGTTGAGGAAGGACAGCGTGCGTCGTGGCCGCGTTGGAGCACCGTACCGGTCTAGTACCTTCTCGAAGTCGAGCACAGACGCCTTGCTCCGTCCTGTTGTGCCCGAACTAAAGAGCACCAGACCTGGATGCCCGTCGCCCTTCAGTCGATCGTAGAACTCATGCGCGGCCGTGCGATGCAGATGCACGCACCGGCGGCCGCTGCCTAGATCGTCAATCGTGATGACGATTTCGACCATGGCAACCTCATGGAATTCGTCCCGCTTGGCGGCCGGTAACGTAGTGATAGGAACGACGATGGCGCCTCGGTCAATGAGGGCGAGCAGACTGGCACACGTTTCCAGGGAAAAGGACGCCTCCAGTGCCACCACGTTCCCCGACCGCACGTCATTGTCATCTAGATAGTCACGCCAGTCGTCGACCCGCCGCAACAGATCTGCATAGTCGTAGGTGGTTCCGTTAAAGACTATGGCGTCCGAGTCGGTAAAGATTTTCATCCTGTCTAAAAATGTATAAATCACGTGGTCCCCCGCTGGCTAATTCAGAGTGTTTTCGGGTAAGAATAATGATGCTCACGGACTGCAGATAATGCTCCGCTCGGCTATCGGCAGGATACGGAGCAGGCTTGGACGGCTGACCGGCCAGGACACTATGGGCGTGCCGGAATGGCAGCATTCAGCGCGCAGCAACTCCTCTTCGCCACCAAGCGGGCCATCGAGTGTGGTGTGTGTTACACCGAGGCTCATCCGATTCGACAAGCAGCATCCGGCCTTCTTCCAGTGTTCGCTGATGTACACGGTATAGAAGATGCCTGATCCTCCCTCCTGATACGTCAAGGTGGTCCATGCTCTCAAACGGTGGTAGTGACGTCTACCACACGATCCACAGTCGGTACGAGCGTGCTGCGTCGTTTACGGCGGCCTGCACGGTCATCCAAAGGTAAACATTCACGTCATGTCCCGTCCCCGCGTAGGGGCGTGTTTGTATGCTGCGGGCCGGCTGTGGCGCCGCGGGTGGGAGTGTTAGGTGTTAGGGGGTGCGGGGATGGGTGGCGTTCAGGGGGAGCCGTCGATAGCGTCGCGGAGTGCGGTCATGATGTGGGCGCCGTGTTTGGCGGCGGTGGAGATGTAGCCGCGGATGGCCAGCCGGTCGCGGGCGGCCTGTTCGGAGGTGAGTCGGCCGGAGATCTTCTGTTGGGGTCTTGATGGGGAGCGTCGGTCGCGTTCGCTGAGGTTGTCGTGGATCACACGCGAGTGTCGGTGGCAAACCGCAGGAGGTCGCTTTCGCGGTCACGGAGGCATTCCAGCAGCTCCCGGCCCGGTGGCTGCTTAGTCTTTGCGCCGCCGATGCGGCGGACCTGGGACAGCCCGACTACGACGGCTGGGCGGAACTCGCTGATCAGCGGGTGGCGGACCTGCTGGGGGATGCCCGGTGCTGCGGTGTGGCGGGCCTAGCGCCAGGCGCTGATCAGGGCGCGTAGCGCCCGGGCGGCTTGGGTGGGCCAGTGCTAGTTGGGGTAGGTCTCCGCGGCGGCTTGGACATCCGTAAAATATGGACGTTATGCCCGATATAGGCATAAAGTTTATTATGCCGAGCTCCGGGTTATGCCGATATCGTGGGCGTCGGGCTGGTGGCAGGGGGTGGCCGGGCTGGTGGTGTCGGCATAATGAGAGGCTTTCGAGGAAGGCCAGCAGGTGGTCGGGCGGTTGGTAGCGGTCGGGCGGCGTGGTTGGCGGGGTAGTGCGGTCCAGCGCCTGCTGCTTGAGGGTGAGGTCGGCGTGGAGGTAGATCTGTGTGGTGGCGACCGATTCATGGTCGAGCCATAGCGCGATCACGGTGATGTCCACGGCGGCCTGCAGCAGGTTCATGGCCGCGGTATGTCTCAATACGTGCAGCGTGACCTTTTTGGCGTGTAGCGAGGCGCACTGTTCTGCTGTGGTACCGACGTGCAGCGCGAGGCGCTGTTGCAGGACGTCGTTGCTCATTCAGCTTCCGCGGTTGGTCGGGAACAGCGGGTCGGTGGGCGGCCCTGGGTGCTCGGTCATCCAGTCCCTTAGAACGGTGAGGGTCGCGGTGGTCAACGGAGTGATCCGATCCTTACGTCCCTTGCCGTGACTGGCCACGTGTACGGCCGGTGCCGAGATGAACGTCGGCACGGGCTAGGTCGACAGCAGCGGCAGTCGGGAAGCGATGGCGGCGCGGTCGCGGTACCACTCCAGCAGGGTGCGAACCGCGAAGGAGTGTCGAAGGTCGTATAGACGTGGCCGGCATGGCGCCGGGCGCGGGGTGAGTGCTGCTCGGCGGACCAAGGTGATGAAGGTCGCGCAGACGTTGACGTAGTTCAGCCGCTGCCCGCTGGTGGAGACGAACAGTGCCGAGCTGACCGGCTGGGAGAAGACAATGGTCACGGTGACGCCGGTAGGCCACCAGCACGTCGACCGTGATGGGATGCAGTGGGACCAGTCGCTGCGTGCCGCCCTTGGCATGACGCACCCGCAACAGCCCAGCCCCGACCTCGAAGTCGGCCTCGTAGGCCGGTGACTGACAGCAACCCGATTAGGGTCGCGATCGTGGCCGCCCGCAGCGGGATCCGCAGCCGCCGGGTCTATGCCATCAGCGCGGCGATGTCGGCATCGGAGTACAGGTACGGCACCGCCCGACGGGACGTGCCGGGCAGCAACCCCCACGGCGGGACTTGGACGTTCGCGTCGAGGGTGTGCAGGTAGCCGGTGTATCCCACGGACCACACTCATCCGGAACCCCAGCCAGGCCGGGCTGGCCCCGGTCGGCAGACTCGCCCAGGCCAGCGCGTCGGCCACCGGGACGGTGTCCTTACCGTGTTTCCTCAAGGTAGGCCAGGAACTGGACCAAGAGCTTCTCATCGCGCCGTAACGCGAACCCCAATGCACGGCGTAGCGACAGGTAGTCCACCAGCGCCGCCTGCAACCAGGTCGCGGAGGTGGCAGGGTCGCCGTTCACGACAGGGCCCGCGGCCAAGGGCGCGCCAACATGCGCAGCGCCTCGATGTCGCCCTTGGCGTAGATCGCGGTGATCAGAGGTCATCGGTGACGCAGGACCTGGCCGATCTCGGCCAGCGATCCACCGGCAGCAAGCATCGAGGTGACCGCGCTGCGCCGAAGCAGGTGTCCGTAGATCGTGCCCAGGCCCCACGTCGCCCGGCGGCCGCGACGGCCTGGGCAACCCCGCCACTGCTCAGGGCACGGTGCAGGCCTTGACCCGGACGAACACCAGCCGGCCGATCGTGGTGACCGACCGAGCTGTCGGTAGTCCGCCACCGCCTGCCCGACATCAACCGGCAAAGGGAGCATATCTCGGCGATTGCCCTTTCCCCGGACGGTCAGCTGCCCGGCCCGCCAGTTCAGGTCGTCCAACGCCAAGGCGGCGACCTCGCCACAACGCAGCCCCAGTCGCGACATCACAGCAACATCGCGTAGTCACGCAAACCATCGACCCGGTCGGTGTCACAGCAGGCCAGCATCGCCAACACCTGATCCGGTTCCGGCCCTCGAGGCAGCTGGCGCCCGGTGGGCAACCTTGGGGACCACCTCGACCAGCGAGGTCGCCACCACGCCTTCCAGATGCCAGAACCGCAGCGCGGACGCCGACCGTTGCACAGTCTTAGACCCCAGCCGCGCCGACGCGGCGACCATGAACGAGGTGACCTCCCGGGCCGTCACCCGCTGCGGATCCACCTCTCGCGCACCGACCCGATCAGCCACGAACGGCCGCACCAGCGACACGTAGTCCCGCGCCGTCGCCAGCGTCAGACCACGCTCGACCCTGGGAATTCGCGGCGATCTTTGTGAGAGTGTGTGTTAGACGGAAAGTGCTCCTGACCTGGGAGGATGAGTGTGTCTAAGTCCTCGTGTCCAGCCCGGATCGGAGCACTTTTCAGGTGGAGCCTACAGCGTGGTCGAAGGATCTGGCGGTGGAGGTGGGCGGGCAGGGGGTGGTCTCGCATGCGGGGTCGGCCGCAGTGCGGCTGATCGCTGATCGGCTGGGTTTGACCGGAGCGTTGTCCAAGGCGTTGTGGCGGCGAGGTTTGTCCGGTGCATGATCGGGTCGGTGGTGGCTGGTACGGCGGTGATGATCGCTGATGGTGGGACGGTGCTGTCGGATCTGGCCACGCTGCGGGATCAGGGGAGGTGTTCGGGCCGGTGGCCCGCGATCCCACGCTGTGGCGGGCGTTGAGCGAGATGGGGCCGGCGCAGCGGGAGCGGATCGCCCGGGCGAGCATCCGGGCGCACGTGTGGGGATTGGTCGAGGTGCGGCATGGGCGGATCCCGCCCTCCCGGGTAGGTGATCGGGATCTGGGGGACACGGTGGTGCGGATGGATGCCTCAGTCCTCATCGCCCATAGTGATAAGGAGCAGGCGGCGGGACGTTTAAGCATTCTTACGGTCATCATCCGTTAAAGGCCTGGTGTGATAACACCGGTGAGTCGCTGGCGTTCCAGCTACGCCCGGGGAACGCCGGTTCGAATACCGCCGCAGACTATATCGCGGTGCTGGACGAGGCGATCGCGCAGATCCCGTCCCGGCAGCGCCGTGACCTGTTGGTCACGGTAGAGGGGGCCGGTGCTACCTTGGAGCTGATCCGGCACATCACCGGTCTGGACGCCGTGCCGGGGCGGCGGGTGCACTACTCGGTCGGGTTCGACCTTGATGAGCGGGCTCGCACCGCCATCACCCGGGGTACTCCAGAGTGCCTGGCAGGCGCGTGGGACACCCCAGGGCACCCCACGTGACCTTGATCACGCCGGGGTGGTGGAGCTGACCGGGGTGCTACGGAACTCCACCGGCGGGGATCAACTGGCCGACTGGGATGCGGGTGATCTGCCGTCGGGAACGCCCCTCGGCGGGGTGCAACTGTGCCTGTTGGGAGGCTGATGGGGTGTTACCAGCTTATCGCTACCAACACCCCACCGGACAGCCGGTCTCCCTACAAGCCCGGCACCGCCGGCATGCCCCGGTAGAAGACCGGATCCGCTGCGCGAAGGATACCGGTATCGAGCACCTGCCCTCGATGTCGTTTGAGATCAACCAGCCTGGTGTGTGGCGGCCATGATGACCTGCGACCTGCTGTGTTGGCTGCTGCGCTTGGCCGGGCCCCTGTCCACCGCCGAGCCCAAGACGCTGCGGTATCGGCTGCTGCACACCGCTGCGCGGCTGGTCCGGGGGCAGCACAAACAGAAGATCAAGATCCCGGTGGGCTGGCCGTGGGCCCGCGAGCTGGAAACCTGTCTCCGTACCGCCTTCGCCCTCACCCCATCCTGACCCCGACCTTGACCCGACGCCGAACCGACGCACCCGGCGCGACAGCTGGGCATCCCATTTCGGCCACTAGCCAAAACAAGACCAGAATGCCAGGTAAATCACCAGAGCCGGTCTCGAAGGGGAACACACCCAAGCCGTGAATGATCAGGGCTGGTCTGCCGGGAGCTGCTCTGCACTCTGGCCAAGTTTGAATATCGTATCCACCGAGGGAAGTTCAGGGTGCGGGCCCAACTCCGCGGCCAGTTGAGCGACACCGTCATCCAGTGAAACACGCGGGACGTAGCCAAGTCGACTAATGTTTGAGATGTCCCCGACCAAGCGGTAGGTGTCTTCTTGGATTTCTGTGATCTCAGTGACCTCAGCAGCTCGGCCGGTTGCCTTCTCGATCGACTGCACGAGGCGTTCCATGGAGGTCTCGGTCCCCGAGCCGATATTGAAGATCTCGCCCGTCTCTGCTTTGTCGGCAATTACCAGTAGGCCGGCAACCAGGTCCGAGACGTGCACAAAGTCGCGGGTCTTCCGTACCTTGTCGCCAACGATTTGGATGGGCCGGTGATTCAGGTGCCACCGCAGGTAGCGGTTTACCTCGGTAAGCGCTGCGGCGGGATTATCTCCTGGGCCATAGACGCAGAACGGTCGGGCCGCGAGAAAAGGTAGCCCAAGCGCGTGCCAGAAGGCGACCCCAAAACGTTCGCCGGCAAGCTTGGAGGCGCCATAAGGAACGATTGGGTCGGTAGGATGGGTCTCGTGCATCGGAAAGGACCTGGGTATACCGTAGGACGAGGCAGAAGAAACGTAGAGCAGGCGTCGAATGCCAACCTGGGCGGCTACCTCGAGTACATTGTACGTACCGAGACAGTTGTCCTCGAAATGGACCCGCGGCTCCCGGACGGACTGGCTACCATTAGGATTGCCGGCAAGATGGAACATCATCTCGCAATCTTTCATCGCCGGCACCAGCGACTCTCGGTCGCGAATATCTACCGTACGGTACTCGACGCTCCCGCCAGCGTTTCCCTCGTTCGTATGAGTACGATCGAGGACAATGACGTGTTTGTTCTGGGCAACAAGCTCCCTAACCAGGTGGCGGCCGATAAAACCGCAGCCACCGGTTACCGCAACTCTCTCATAGTCAGCCAGCATTGTCGCTCCTCGTCTCCCCGGCTGTCAGCGTGATCGACACCCTAAATCATGTGATCTTCTATGGCAAGGACGGCGGACGGATCGACGTGACCCGGTCCAGACCGCCACCCCCGAAACCAGTATGTACGCCCGGATAGCAGGCATGCGGTCCCTGGCTGAGTCGACCTACTCGGCAGGGAGACCGGAGCGGTCCCAGCCGGCTGTTTGATCTCGTCTCATGCGGCCGGTTTCGCCAGAACCTGGGACGCCTGTTGCAGATCCGTAGTAGCCGGAAGATTCGTTGCACCACCCGAGCCTACGGTTGACTCCTGATCTTGCGGGTGACCAGGGGTAGGCTCGGCCGCTGGTATGAGGTGAGGGATCGAAGGCTGTTGGAGCCGGTCCTGCGCCATAGGTTGCGGGGTTGGCTCAGGCGCTGCGCCGGCAGGTCGCACGCCTCACCGGACGCTCGTCGCGGCATAGCACGGCAGGTGCCCGGCCATGCCTACCGCAGATCATGGCGATGCTCGCTACGGCGCATCGGGCTGCATTACCCGCGAGGCAGCGATGTGCAGGTGAGCGGCGGGGCTGGCGTGCGTGTGCCCCGAGGCGACCGACTGGTGTACTCCTTCGTACCGCGGTCGTACGGGCCCGACGACGTACCGAACCTTTTGTTGTCCGCTTCCTGGCCGCTTTCCAGTGAATTATCAAGCGCGGCTCGGACGGGCTCCGATCGCCGCCGACTTCGGTTTGAGATCCTGGGTACGTGGCGGTGGCCGTACTCGAGCCTGCGGAGTCAATCATTCGAGACTTGAGGCATTACGTCATGGCACCCGCTCATCGGCACGGCACTCTTCAGATCGATCTATCTCTACCGAGGCGGTCGGTTCGTGCTGCGGATCTGGTGAGGTGAGTTGCAGTCGTACGCTGGGTAGCAAACTCTTCGGCTCCATGGCTGTCGATTGTTATCGATTTTATGAAAAAAGTAGCGCCGGCCGGATCATTCTTCGACCCGGCCGGCGTGGTTCTATCACCTCATCTCTGCTGCTGTCGAGTCCCGGTCGGCAAGACGACCGGGTCAGCAGCGCGGTACAGTGCGGGTAGCACCACGTGCCGTGGGGCTCGGGACGGCGGGAGCAGACTGGCCACCAACCTGCGTGCTCCTGCCGTCATCCGCGCCAGAACCCCAGCCATCCGGCCAGCAGAGCGGCAATCGCGTGCGTTTCCATGTGAACACCCCCTCTCGGTCTGCAGCGGCCTCGGTGCGCGGCCGTACCTCGGCTATCCCGGCGGTCGGCGGAGCGGAATAACTCGAGGTCGTCACTTGCTGGTGACCCAGATGCCAACCGATCTCAATCCCTATGGCAAGACAAAAGAGCGCCATCCTGACCAGAAATGAGAAGGTACAAAGCATCTTCACGGTATTCATCTCCAACTAACTCGCCGGCCCGGTGGGGCGCCCGCTAGGTCGGCCCGGGAAGCGTTCGCCAGCCGCGAAAGTCTCGCTGTTAGGATGCGACTGGCCTCGCCGTTACGTTTTGAGCGTCCCCCCCACTGCCAATCGCTGAAAAGGGGTTGACCGGCGCCCAGTAGGTAAGGCGACGGGAAACCGCGGCCAGCGCAAGGCTACTTACGCGGCTACCCTGCTGAACTGTTGTGGTGGACAGCGGTCACACCGCTTGGTAGCGGTCAGTACCGGGTCAATGACGTGGGAACCAACCGGATCGGATGACCCAGCGAGGTGATGGCCGGTCCCTGGACGGCGCGTACTGCGTTGCTCTCACCCGGCGGGATCCTGATCGATGGCGGTGGCACTGCTGGTCTTCGGTGTGGGAGGGATCGGCTGGCACTTTCCTTAAAGTTGACAGAAATATGCCAGAACAGACCAGGGAGGGATGGCCGTTGGGGCAAATTTGGCAAACCCGGGACAGGTGGTCGGCGGTTCATCGCTACACTCTGCAGCATGCAGACCATCGATCGTCGCGGGGAGGCCCCGAATGGCCGTCCCATCGAGTGAACTTGTCGGCGATTTGAAGACCCTCCGTAAGGGCCGTGGCCTACTTGTCACCCAAATTGATGAACGAGTAGGGCCAGCGCTCCGCGAGTTGTGCGGGGTGACCGACGGCGATGGTCCCATGGAGGTCCGCAGAAAGGTGGCCGCGCGCCTGCAGGGATTGGCCAGAGGTCTACCAGAGGATCTGTGTGTCGCCGTCATGGCGGCATTCGCAATCCATCCGGATGCCCGTCAGCCCTTCTACCAGGATCGGGTCCGGTGGGTGGCCGAGTATCTGCGTCGGGATGAGCGGACAGCCCGCCGCCGGGTCGATGAAGGAACAGGCAGGTTGGCCGAGATCGCCATGGCGTCCGCTGGCAATGGCAACGTCGGTCCCAAGGCCAGACCCGCCGGCTGGCATATCGAGGCATTGCGGGTGTCGCTGGTGTTGGACCAGGCATCGCCCGAGACCTTCGAGCAGCGGCGTATCGTGGCCGACCGCGATGATCTGGATGAACTTGATCTTGCCTTGACCCTGCCCTACGACCACGGGCTGCCCGGCGTAACGCATGATCTCATCGTCGACGTGTTCTATGGCGGCACCCTGATCCGGAAGGCGAAGGAATCGACGGACCGGTTCGGCTTCGCCCTAGCGCTACCGAAGCGGTTGCTGCGGCAGGAGACGCACGAATTCGCGCTGCGATTTCGCGTTCCGGATGGCCAGGTGATGCGACCCCATCACACGTGCGTGTCGAAGCATCGATGCGACTTGTTTGATCTTCGAGTTCGGTTTGGCCGGACCACGCCACCACAGCAAATCTGGCAGTTGACAGACGCCTTCCAGCGAGATGTCGATGATCCGACGCCGCACGGTGAGTTGCTTGAGGTGGACGGGGCCGGCGAGATCCACCTCCAGTTCAGTCACCTCACGCCTGGTCTGGCGTACGGCGCGCGGTGGAGCTATTCCTGACCGAAGCACTCCGGCGTGCTGCCGGCGGGTTCACAACAGCATGGTCCTCGCGAGCCGTACGGCGAGCAGCGCCGTACCCAGGGGTGGCCCACCCCATCAGCACCGAGATCAAGATCGGTCAATTTTTCGGCGTGTGCGATCAGAACCGGGTCAGCCGGTGTCCCCGTCGCCGGAGGCATGTCCGGCCCGGCTTGCGAGAAGTCCAGTCTTCGCCTGGTCCAGCCGCTGACGCTCGCGCTGCCGGGCGTGGGACTCCGCGACACGGGTCCCGATTGTGTCGGCCGCCAGCGCGAGGAAATTTGCGATAGCGATCATCGAGGGTGCACGGATGCGCGTCGAGCACGAGCACGCCGATCACACGGTCCTCGGCATCGTCGACCATCACCCCGGGCGGCGCTCCTTAACGACTTGGCGCAACGGCCACTCGCCGCCGGCCGCCAGTCGCAGCTCACGCGCCATCGCGCCGCCTTCCTCGAACCCCCGGTGCCGACTAGGTTCGCCCGCCGTGCGGAGTCTTGGACGTCTACTCGCGCCGGGTCGTGAGCTGATCCGTCGCGGACTCAGAGAGGCCCAGTCGGCGGTAGAGGTCAGCCGCCCGTGCGTGGAGGCGAGCTGCGTCGTCCGGAGAGCTGATCGCGGCGAGGCCGGTGAGCGCTCGGGCTTGTTCGTCGAGGTTCCCGATGGCTTCGGCGATGTGGAGCGCATGGTAGTGGTCATGCCGGGCGGCCCGGCTGTCCCCGAGGGCATTCCGGGCCAGGCCGGCGCCGTTGTAGGCGCTGGCTGCCCGTCCCCGCTCGTCCAACTCGAGGGCGATTCGCAGGGCGGTCAGGTGCAGTTCGAGTGCCTCGGCTGCCCGGCCCTGCCGACGCAGCACGCCCCCGAGGTTGTCCAACGTCTCGGCCTCGGCGGCGAGTTCGCCGTTCTCCCGGTGGATGTCCAGCGCCTTGATCAGCAGCTGCCTAGCCTCGTCCAGCTCCGCCCGCCGGGCCCGGGTGACGCCGAGGCTGTCCAGTACCTGTCCTCGCAGCCCGCGGTTGCCGGTATCGCGGGCCATGCCGGCTGCGGTTGTCAGCAGGGCCAGGGCCTCATCGGTCCGGTCGAGTCGCTGCAGCGCCAGACCGAGGTTGTTTAGTCCGATCGCCTCGCCGGCGACACTGCCGAGCTGACGTGCCGCGTCGATCGCGGCGTGCAGGTCGTCGAGCGCCTCGCGGTGCCGACCCCACCGGAGCGTGACCAGCCCGATGTTGTTCAGCACCTGGCTTTCCCGCACGCGATCGCCGGTCTCCCGGGTGATCGCCAGATGCTGGCGCAGGTAGGTGAGCGCCTCGGCGTTACGGTCGCGCCGGGCGAACAGAGTGCCCAGCAGTCCGAGCGCCTTGCCCTCCTCGACCCGGTCACCGAGCCGCCGGGTGATGCTCAGCGCGATCGCGGCCGAACATTCCGCCTCGGCGTACCGACCCAGGTGCAGTTGCGCAATCGCGAGCCGTTGCAGGGCGTCGGCCTTCTCTCGATCGCTGCCGAGAAGCTTCGCTGCCCTCGCGGCATGGTCGTGCACGAGGACGGCCTGGAGATGGTGGCCGCTGCGGTAGAGATCGTTCCAGAGCGCGTCTGCCAACTGGCACGCGGTTGCGGGCCTGTCGCGGGTGGCAGCGAGCGCTGCGTAACGTACAAGGTTGGAGCGCTCGACCTTTAGCCAGGACATGGCCTCGCCGGGCGTCCGAAGCGCGGCCGTGGTCGGACGCCCGCGGCGCGGTGTCCAGTGGGGATGGAGCAGCGTGGCAGCGGCCACGGAGAAATCCAGGTAGTGCTCCAGCAACCGGTCGGTCGCGGCCTCCCTGGCTGCCGGCGGGTCCTCGGCTAGGCCCATATCACGGGCGTACTGGCGGAGTAAGTCGTGCATGCTGTACCTGCCTGGCTGCACCTCGTGCAGAAGTCGCGCCCGCTGCAGCCGGGCGGCCCGGAACCGCGCCTCGGTTGGAGCGACCCCGCTGAGCGCCGTGAACCCGGGGAGGTCGACCGACTCGCCGAGGTAGCATCCGAGCAGCCGGAACGACTGCGCGGCGCCGCTCTCGAGGTATCGGTACGACGAGGCGAAGACCGTTTGCAGCGTCGCGTTCAGGGTCGTGTCGTCCGCAGCCAGTTGGTCCGCCAGCGATGCGGCAGTCAGCCCCAGTCGGTCGGCGAGTGCGCCCGCGGCGATCCGCAGCGCCAGCGGGAGCCGGGCACAGCGCTCTGCCAGCACCCGCAGCCCGGCGCCGTCACGTCGGTCAGCAGGCGCGAGTTCGGTAAGCAACTCGACCGCGTCGGCCGGTAGAAGTACGCCGAGTTCGAGCTGGCGCGCTCCGAACCTATCGCGTAGCTCCGTAAGCCCGTCCCTGCTGGTGACCAGCACCAGCGAGCCCGGTAAGCCGGGCAGAAGCGGTCGGATCTGGTCGCTGTCGTGGGCGTTGTCGAGCAGCAGCAGCACCCGCCGGTCGGCGATTAGGGTCCGATAGCGGGCCGCCCGCCCGTCTTGGTCCTCAGGGAAGCCGGCCGACTCGATGCCGAGGCTTCGCAGCACGGCGGACTGCGCGGCCGCCGGTTCCAGCGGGTCCCCTCGGTCGTACCCGTGGAGGTCCACGTAGAGGCAGCCGTCCGGGAACCGGTGCTGGTTGCGGTGAGCCCACTGCACCGCGAGCGCGGTTTTGCCGACGCCAGCGGTGCCGGTTACCGCGAGGATGGGCGTGCGGCCGGTGATGGCGATCCGGTCCATCTGGACCAGCTCGTCTCGCCGTCCGACGAACGCCGGTACGTCCGGCGGGAGTTCCCTCGGCACGAGAGATCGCTGCTTGGTTGGACTCCCGACCCGGCCGCCGCCGTCGGCCGCGTATGCGCGGCGCCATGCAGCGGTCCAATCCGCTCGTCGGTCTGGCGCATACTTCTGAATAATTTTGTCCAGCGCGTCCAGGGTGATTCGACGGCGCATCCTGCGTAGATCGGCGACCGTGGTCTTCGACAGCCCGGTGTCCACCGCCACTGCCCTGACATCTCGGCGGCTGGCCAGCAGCTTGGCCACGGCCTGCCGGAGCGTCGCCTCATCCTTGACTAGGTCTGGTTCCGGCCGTTCCCCCTCAGTCACAAACTTCATTGCCTCCCCGTTTCGCCGTGTCCCGTCCACGACGGGACAGCCGGGACTGGTCCCACCCGTCCGACTCTTCTCCGAGTCGATTCGGTGAGTCAACCTCGTCGCATCAGCGGCGTGCATGCCGGTCTGATTCATCCCAAATCCCGCGAGGTGATGTTCCGTGTTACGGCCCTCTATCCCCGGCCGACGCTTCCGGCCGGTCGTGTTGCTGAGCCTGGCCGGGCTCCTCGGGGCGCTTCTCATGGGCACGCGCGGGCTCGTCGCGCCAGCGCCGGCCGCCGCGGCAAACGTTAGCGTGTTCCGGATGAACACTGGGGGTCCCGCGGTGACCGACTCGGCCGGGCGGCAATGGCAGGCCGACCGGTACTTCACCGGTGGCGGCACCACCACTACCACCCATGCAATCTCCGGCACCGCCGACCAGTCGCTTTTCCAGTCGGAGCGGTGGGGGATGAGCGGGTACGACATTCCGATCACCAACGGCTCCTACACGTTGCAGCTGCTGTTCGCCGAGATCAACCCTTCGTCAGGTATCCGGGTCTTCAGCGTCATCGCCAACGGAGCGGCGATCCTCACCAACCATGATATCTCCGCCACGGTCGGGGATTACCGCTCCGAGGTGGTCGCCCGGCCGGTCACGGTGATCGACGGGCAGCTGCACCTGCGGTTCAGCGCGAGCAGCAACAGCACCACGGTAGCCGGGATCGAATTGCTCAGCTCGGCGAGCCCTTCCGGACAGCCGATGCCGGTCGGCGACCTGGCAGGGTGGCACCAAATCTTCACCGACGACTTCACCACCCCGGCGGCTCTCGGATCGTTCCCGGGCAGCGCGTACGGAGCGAAGTGGGATGCCTATCACGAAGGGTGGTCCGACACCTCCGGGCACGGGAGATACTCGCCGGGCCGGACGTTGAGCGCCACCGGCGGCACGCTGAATATCTACCTCCACACCGAGAACGGCGTACACCTGGTCGCGGCGCCGTTCCCGAAGCTGCCCGGAGGGGCGTTCGGGCAGACGTACGGGCGCTATACGGTCCGCTTCCGGTCCGACGCCGTGGCCGGCTACAAGACAGCTTGGCTGCTGTGGCCTGACACCGACGACTGGAACGAAGGCGAGATCGACTTTCCCGAGGGCGGGCTGAACAGCACCATCGATGCCTTTGCCCACCACAAGGGCGCCCCGCAACAGCAGGATGCCTTTTCGACGAACGCCCGCTACACCTCCTGGCACACCGCAACCATGGAGTGGTCGCCGGGCAAGGTCGTCTTCATCCTCGACGGCGCGACCATCGGTACCTCGACCACCGCCGTCCCAAGCACGCCGATGCATTGGGTCTTGCAGACCGAGACCTGCCTCAGCAGCTGCGTCCCAAGCGACAGCGCCGCTGGCACCGTCCAGATCGACTGGGTAGCCGTCTACGCCAGGGCATGACGCCCGCAATTCGAGGGTGAGTGAGGTTTATGAACGGACGACTTGGACGCGCGCTGCGTGTCCTCGCGGGCATCGTCGCGGCCGCCGTCATTACCGCCACCGCGACGCCGGCGACCGCCACCTCCACGGTCGGCAGCTGCGGCCGGCTCAATCCAGGGGATAGGATCCTCTCCGCCGACGGCCACTACAGCACCATCATGCAGACAGACGGCAACGTCGTGACCTACGTCGGCTCCCGCCCGATCTGGGGGCTCGGTACCAACGGATACGACGGCGCGTTCCTGTCCATGCAATGCGACGGCAACCTCGTGCTCGTGGCGCCGGACGGGACTCCCATCTGGGCTAGCGGCACCAACGACGGAAGCGGCAACTACCTGGCCATGCAGACGGACGGCAACTTGGTGGTGATTGCCGGCAACGGCGTGCCGAAGTGGGCCTCGGGCGGAGTCAACACTCGGCTCAACGGAGGCGAGGTGCTGCAGCCCGGGTGGTTCAGCAGCTCGCCGGACCGGCGGTACCAACTGATCATGCAGGCCGACGGCAACGCGGTTGTCTACAACCAGGGCATCGCGAACTTCGCGACGGGCACCGACTACCCCGGCTCGACCCTGGAGATGCAGGGGGATGGCAACCTGGTGGTGTACCGGCCCGGGCATGTCGCAGTCTGGTCGAGCAACGCCTCGGGCCATGCGAACTCCGCCCTGCTCGGCCAGAACGACGGCAACTTCGTTATCTACGCCCCCGGCAACGTCGCCGTCTGGGCCAGCGTCGGGGCGCCGCCGAGCGGCAGCGCCGCTCAGTTGGCCAACCGGGTGCTGCACAACGGCAACATCTCGATCAGTGGACGCTGCGTGACCGATGACCTGAACCGGACCGCGGCTGGTCAGGTCGGCACGTCCGGGAAGGCCCTGAGCGCGATGATGCTCTCCGACCTGATGGCGATTGCAGGCAGCCAAAAGGTCGTCATCACCGCGATCGAGAGCTGCGGTACCGGGCACTCCTCCACGTCCAACCACTACGCCGGTACCGCCATCGACCTCGTTCCTGGAGCCGGCAACAACTATGACAACCTAGTCAGGACGATATATAACAACCGTGGCTCCTACCGAATCGATGAGCTGATTCACAAGCCGATGCCGAGCGGCACGACGACGCTGAAGCACGGGCAGCCCTTCACCTACGCCGCGAAGATCATGAACGACCACGCTGGCCACGTGCACTACAGCACCTCATAGCGCGGGCGATCAGAGGCTTGATCGTCGAAACCCAAGGGGCCGGTCCACAAAGGGTTGGCCCTTCCGTGCCCTGAGGCCTCTTCGAACTGGTACTGTAACGACACTTGATCTTGTAGTGGATCATGTGATGTGTGGTGCAAATGCTACCTCGTATGGCCAGCAGCGTGCCGGCTCCGGTCGCGGACGCTGGTGAGATTGGATGCCGTAGACCAAGGAGGATGGCTCGTTCCTGCAGGAATCGGTTGACGACGGCAGGACTTGACGTCAGATCACCTTTGAGAATTTTGAATGCGAACTGCTGCCCATGGTGGTCCGTGCCGACAAATACGTCACCCATCGCACCCTGACCAAGGAGTTCGCCGAGCCGATACCGGCTACCCAGCGGCCGTTCCCTAGTCTATCGGTTATCCCTTCTCGTGCGGCGGTCCCGGCCGTCGAACATGGGGGATGCTGGCGATCGGGGAGACCTCAGAATGCAGGACCAGGTGCGCCAAGGGCAGGGAATTGCACTGAGAAAACTTGACAGTCTCGGCTGGACATGACACGGAAAGGACATCCGCCCGCTGGCCGGCACAGATGGTGAGGTGTGCAGTCCGCCGGGTGACCAGACTGCTGGCCGGAATCGCCAAGAGGGTGACAAGCGTCGCGGGTTTTGGCACAGTTGGTATCCGCAGGCCACGGTGGCATAGCGGAACATGACGGTGACAGGGCAGTGAGAGCATGACGCAGCAGCCAGACGTCTTCGGTCATCAACTCCGGCAACGCCGCCTAGCAGCGGGTCTGTCCCTGCGCCAGCTTGCCGAACAGGTGCATTACAGCAGGGGATACCTCAGCAAGATCGAGAGCGGCGAGAAGCCGCCTACCCCGCTGCTTGCCCGGCAGTGCGACGCTGCCTTGGGTGCGCAGGGCGCGTTGGCCGCCTTAGCCCGGCCCTGGGGGGTGGCCCAGACAGACCGGCCACCATCGCGTCTTGGGCACCAGACCGCGATCCCGCCGGCCCCCGCCCTTTTACCGCTGTTGCCCTCCCCACCCAGCGAGGCGGGCATCAGGCCGGCTGCGGCGGGTGCGGCCGCCAGCCAGCAGACGACCCTCGCGGTCTTCCGTGGGTTCTTTGAGCAGTACCGGGTGTGTGGCCACCAGGCGAGTCCCGCGCTAGTGCTGCCGGTGCTGGTCGAGCAGACTCGGGTCCTGCAGATCCTGGCCACCCATGCAGCCGACGCCGGCATGGCCGAGGCGTTGCTGCTGCTGGCCGCCCGCTACGCCGAGTACACCGGCTGGATGACCCAGGAAGCCGGCCAGGACCGGACCGCAATGTGGTGGACCGACCTTGCGGTTCGGTTCGCCCGGGCTGCCCGGGACTCCGATCTCGCCCAGTACGCGCTGGTCCGCGGCGCCGACATCGCGCTATATCAGGATGATGCCCGGCAGACCGTAGAGCTTGCCCAGGCGGCGCAGTCCGACCCGGCCACCTCGCCGCGCATCCTCAGCCTGGCCGCGCAGCGCGAGGCGCAGGGTTGCGCGCTGGCTGGCGACCCGGAGGCATGCCTGGCTGCGCTGGACCGCGCGGCCGAGTTCGCTGGTCAGGCTGCTGACAGCGACCCGGCTAGCGGACCGTTTGGCACGACGAGCCTGGCCGACCCGGTCGCGGTGACGACCGGCTGGGCAATGCATGACCTCGGCCAGTCCGCCCTGGCGGCAGCGATCCTGGACCGTGAAGTTCCCCGTATTCCGGAGGTCGCAGTCCGGGCCCGCGCGCGCTACAGCGTCCGGCGTGCGCTGGCGCACGTGATGAACGGTGAGCTCGACTACGCCTGCCAGCTCGCTGCCGAGGCGATGCCGGATATCGAGCGGGCCGACTCCGCGACCATCCGCATCGATCTTCGCCGGTTCGCGCACGCAGTGGCACGCTGGCACACTTACCCTGCGGTACGAGAGCTGTACCCGCGGTTGTCGGACGCCCTGCATGTGCCGCTCCGCTAGGGGCAACGGCCTCCTACCGAGCCAGCCAGCCGACACATAGGGAGCGAGTAAAGGATGACTGATGTCATGCCGTGGGCACCCACTGGGCGCTGGCCCCGTTATGTGGAGGCGCCACATTACTGCGACAGCGCGGATTGCTGCGACAGCGCGGGCCCCAGTTTGTACCTCGCTGGCGGGATCACCGACTGTCCGGACTGGCAGGCTGATGCCGTGGATCTGCTCGACGGCGAACAAATGGTCGTCTTCAACCCGCGGCGCCGGAGCTTCTGCGTGGCGGACTCCTCGGCGGCGGCTGACCAGGTCCGCTGGGAGCATGACCACCTCAAGCGGGCGGACGTCGTCATGTTCTGGTTCTCCGAAGGCCCGTCTCCGCAGCCGATCGCGTTGTACGAACTGGGCGCGATGGCGGCCAGCGGCAAGCAGATCGTGGTCGGCGTGCACCGAGACTACCTACGGCGTACGGACGTACGGTTGCAGCTTGACCTGGCTCGACCAGGGTTGGAGGTGCACACCAACCTGGCGACGACGACCGAGGCGGCGGTAGCGCGGCTGCCCGACCGTTCAGCGGTGGCTACTTCCGGCCCTTGTCGAACAAGCGACCGAGTCGCAGCGCCAGCCGAGCTACCGATGGTGGCAGCAGGAAAAGTGCCTCAGCGGCGCGAGCTTTGGTGACAAGATCGTTCTTTCGACCGATCGCGTTTCCCAGGTGGCGCCCAGCGTCGCCGGCGAGCTCGCGACCGCGCTCCGCCGCATCGGTCAAATACAGCGCAACGCCGAGTTCGAGCTGGGTCTCCAGCGTCTCCGGATGATGCGCTCCCAGCATCGCCATCTGCTTGGGCAGCAGTGCTTCCAGTATGTCGCGGGATCGCTCATATGCCCTAAGCTGGATCTGGGCCTGCCCCAGCCCGAACAGTGCTCGATACCGCAGTGGGTGCTCCGCGCCGAGCCAACGCGCTACCTTCTGCTCGACGTTCGACAATGCTGGCAGGGCATCCCGCGCCCGGCCGAGATGAATCAATGCAAAGGCGTGCCGGACCTCGGCGGTCAAGGTTACCGGGTTGGTCGGCCCCAAGGCGTCGACATACTCGGCGTGAATTCGTGCCAGCTCCCGTTCCGATTCTACCCACCGGCTGGTATCCGGCCAGAACTCGGTCAGGTCGGGCGTGAGGGTGGCATCGGCCTGGATGCCGAGCGCTTCCAGGCATCGCGGATGACTGTCCATGTCGCGGGCGCGGTAGGCAGCCACCACATCACCGGCGGTCTGGCGAGCCCGCCGTGACTGGCCGGTAAGGAATTGTAGCCGGGCGAGTTCAGTCCTCGCGGCGAGCAGGGCGTCGAGGACAGCAACATCGTCGGTTGAGTACGCCGGGTTCACTATTGCCCGGTTGAGCAGTTCGGCCGCCGGCCGCGGCTGGCCGCGCAGCCGGAGACCCACTGCCTGCACGGTCAACGCGAGCAACTGCTCGTTGGGTGGTAGCCAGCCCGGCGGCTGCTCACCAGGCTGTGCTGCCGACCCATCCCAGACCGCGTCGGCGGCAGCGTACTGGCCCAGACAGTCCAGCGCCTGCGCCGCGAGCAGCCTGGCCCGGTACTCATTGCGCTCATCACCCCGGGCCGTGCACATGGCCAGCGCCTGTCGGGCATGGGTCACCGCCGCCGGGTAACCCCCAGTGGCAATGGTGACCCTGGCCGCGGCGAGGAGATCGTCGAGGTGGTGATGGCCGGTTGACACGATGTCGTCCAGAACGGCTGCTGTAGCGGCCAGGTCGCCTTGTTTCTCGTACCCGGTCGCCAGCAACCGCAGTAACCGCAGGCGTACGGACTCGGCGATGTCGCGCCGCCCGGTAAGGGCGCGCGCGTGCTGCTGCAGGTGTCCGTACCCGACCGGATCTCTCGCATCCGTCCGGTCCTGCAGCCGCTGGACGATCTCAGTGGCGGCGGTGTCGGCCAACTGGCCGAGGTCGGTGCGGCTCGCCGGGTGGAGCCGTACCGCGTCAGCAACCAAGGGATGGACCCGCCAGCCGTTGCCGACTTGCTGGGCCAGGCTGTACTCAGCCAGGTCCTGTACCGCGTCTCCGACCGCCTGGCGAGCGTCGGACCCGGACCGGGCTGGGCCGCCGATCTCGACGATGAGGTCGTGCGGGATCGGCGCGGGGGCAAGCACAGCCGCCAGCTCCAACACCCGACGCGCCACCTCACCGAGCCGTTCCAGGTCGTTGCTCACGAGTTCGGTGAGGCCGGCGAATGCTTCCGGCGCGGTGTTCAGCCGGTCGAGGTAGGCCGCAACAGAAACGATGCCCTCGCGGTGCCGCAGTGCGCTCCCCGCGAGCCGGATGACCATCGGGTGCCCGCCGCAGCGAGTGACCAACCGGTCCACAGCACCCCGGTCGGCCTCATCGTGCGGCTCCCGGTCGCTGGCAAACAGCAACCGCCCCTCAGCCACGGACAGGCCGTCCAACTCAACTTTCGGCGCATCCCATCCGTACCCGCCGTCCCGGCTGGTGATCAGTGTCCGGACCTGCGGCGAAGGAACGAGGAGGCGGTCCAGCGACTCCCGGGCGAAGCCCCGCGGTACGTCGTCAATGATCCACAGGACCGGCTGGGCCGCGGCGGTGAAGTGGTCACCGAGCATGGCGTAAAGCCGGTCATGCTCAGCGCCCGCGACCCGCAGACCCAGCCCGGCGGCGATGGCCCGCACCTCGTTGGCGGACCGGGCGATGATCTCATCCGCACGCTCCACCGGATCGTGGCTGGCCAGCGAGCCGATCCAGTAAATGCCACCCGGAAAGGCATCCCGGAAGAGGAACGCATACTGCCCGGCCAGAGCAGTCTTCCCGATACCCGGAAGACCAGTCACCGCGGCGACCGCGCAGGTTGGAGTGACCGGTAGCTGGGTCGCCGGGAAATCCCCGGCGTGTAGCGCAGAGTGCACCTTCCACAGCTCGGGAAAGCGACCCACGAACCGCCGAGGGCGCTGGACCTGCGCTGGAATCCGGTCAATGTTGTACGGTTCCCCGACGGCGAAAAAGGGGCCGGTCACCGCGTGCGCCTTGCCACGGACAAGCTCCGCGAGACGTTTCCAGGTTGACGGCTCTGCCGGGCGGGCGAAGAACTTGGCATCCTGCACCTCCACCGGGCAGAGGTGGGATGCGTCCCGCTCAGGATTTACGGCAAGCACGCGGCGGCAGGGGTCACCCTCCCGCTGAGCCGCCAGGAAGGCCGTCGTCAACTCCCACCGGCAGGCCGGCCGGGTGGGGTAGCACGCCGAGTAGTAGGCAAGCAAGATCTTGGATGAAGCCAGGCTCTGGCGGATCTCTCGGGTAATTCCTTCGAACTCATCAATCCGGTCGCTGTCCACGAAAACCCGCAAACCGGCAGATTCTAGTGCAAGCTGGAGCCGATAGACATCGGAGGCATCAGACCGAGCGTAGCTCAAGAAAACATCATATGCGGCGTCACCCGTTGTCACCCGGGCAGGGTACCGCGCTCAGACCTCACGGCCCGGGATGGCTGAACGCGGACGTTACCCGGGCGGCACAAGCCGGTCACTCGACGCTCCCACCCTGTTGGAGTGAGCGCGTGCCGGTCCACTGCAACCCACTGCCCCTACTGCTCCCTGCAGTGCGGCATCACGCTCGTTGCTGGCGACCGCCCGGCCACCTTGGCCCCGTCGGAGGAGTTCCCGGTCAACCGCGGCGGGTTGTGCGTGAAAGGATGGACCGCCGCGGACCTGCTTGATCATCCAAGCCGGTTATTGACCCCGCTGGTACGCACCACCCCAGGTGACCGGCACAGTCCGCTGCGCCCGGCCAGTTGGGACGAGGCGTTCGACCGCATCACCGACGGCATCGTCGCGAGTCAACAACGGTACGGCGCCGACAGCGTCGGTTGCTTTGGCGGCGGCGGGCTGACCAACGAAAAAGCGTACCTGCTCGGTAAGTTCGCCCGGGTGGCACTGCGTACAGCCATGATTGACTATAATGGACGCTTTTGCATGTCGTCAGCGGCGACCGCAGGGATCCGCGCATTCGGCATCGACCGGGGACTGCCATTCCCACTTGCGGACATCGCGGCGGCCGACGCCATTCTGCTCGTTGGAGCCAATCCGGCCGACACCATGCCCCCCGCAATGCAGTACTTTGACGCCGGCCGGTCCCGCGGCGCTCACCATATCGTCGTCGACCCGCGCCGGTCGGCCACCGCGGCAGGCTCGTCGCTGCACCTGCAGCCCACGCCAGGCACCGATCTGGCGCTGGCCAACGGCCTGCTGCATATCGCAATCAACGACGGGTTCGTCGATGCCGAGTACGTGGCAGCCCGTACCGTCGGGTTCGGGGTGGTGCAGGCGGCCGTGGCGGCGTACTGGCCGGACCGGGTAGAGCGGATCACCGGTGTTCCGGTCCGGCAGCTCCGCGAAGCGACCCACCTGCTCGGTGAGGCCGGCTCCGCCATGGTCCTCACCGCCCGCGGGGCCGAACAGCACAGCTCCGGTACGGACACCGCGCAGGCCTACCTCAACCTCGCACTGGCCCTGGGGCTGCCCGGCCGCCCGAACTCCGGGTACGGGACGATCACCGGGCAGGGCAACGGGCAGGGCGGGCGCGAGCACGGGCAGAAAGCCGACCAGCTCCCCGGCTACCGGCGGCTGGACGATCCGCAGGCCCGGGCGCACGTCGCCGCGGTATGGGGCATCGACCCGGCCGAGCTGCCCGCGCCCGGCTGCTCCGCGTACGAGCTGCTCGACCGGCTCGGCACCGCTGGCGGCGTGCGCACGCTGCTCGTACTCGCCTCGAACATCGCCGTGTCAGCGCCGAACGCCAACCGGGTTCTCGACCGGCTACGTGCCCTGGACCTGCTCGTCGTCTCCGACATCTTCGTCTCCGAAACGGCGGCCGAGGCCGACGTGGTCCTGCCCACCGCGCAGTGGGCGGAGGAGGAGGGGACGATGACCAATCTCGAGGGCCGGGTGATCCGCCGCCGGCGCGCGCTGGCACCGCCCAGCAGCGTACGCGATGACCTGCAAATCCTCACCGAGCTCGCCGACCGGCTGGGCCGCGGGAAGTATTTCTGCAGCGACCCGCGCCAGATCTTCGACGAGCTGCGCCAGGCGAGTGCTGGCGGGATCGCCGACTACGCCGGCATCAGCTACGAGCGCATTGATGCCGAGCAGGGGGTGTTCTGGCCGTGCCCGGACATCGACCATCCCGGTACCCCGCGGCTGTTCGCCGAGCGCTTTGCTACCCCGGATGGGCGGGCCCGGTTCTTGCGCGTCGAGCACCGCGACCCCGCCGAGCTGCCGGACGCTGAGTACCCCTACGTGCTCACCACCGGGCGGCTCATGCAGCACTACCAGAGCGGCACCCAGACCCGGCGGGTGCGAGCACTGACCATGGCTGTCCCGGATCCGCACGTCGAGATTCACCCAGACCTGGCGCGGCGGCTCGGCATCACCGCAAGCGACGTGGTGGAGCTGCGGACCCGGCGGGGCCGGTCCCGGTTCCGGGCGCGCCTCACCGACGGGATCCGCCCGGACACCCTGTTCGTACCATTTCACTGGGGTGGCTCCGCCAGCGCCAACGTACTGACCAACCCCGCGCTCGACCGGCACTCGAAGATGCCCGCCTTCAAGGTCTGCGCGGTGGCCGTGACCCGGGTCGGCGGCCCCGATGCGGAACTGCGGACCGCCAGCGCACCCGAGCATAGAAAGGACGTCACCGTGCACACGACTCCCCGCCTCCTGCAGGGCATCTTCGGATTCGAGGGGACCGGACTGGAAAAGCCCTTCCTGCTCCATCCCTCGCTGCGCCACGTTGTCGGTGCGGGCCTCATCTGCCAGCCGGTCTACTTCCGCGGTGGCAACACCACAGCGGAGCTGGTGAGCATTTTGCTCATGCGGGACGGAGCGCCAATGCGCTACTTCCCGATCGGCGCGAAGAGCGACGTCCACGTACCGCTGCGGGTGGTGGAGGACCTCGAAGCCGGCACCACGCTCGAGGTGCATCTCGCTGCCCCGGAAGGGCTCACCGGGGCGGTCGTGATTGACCTGGGAATGGTCGAGTTCTGATCGGCACTAAGGAGCGCCAGTGGCAATGACAGCCTTGCAGGAACGCGAGGCGGACCGGTCACCCCGCGCCGACGGCCGCGAGCGGCTCGTCGTGATCGGCAACGGGATGGCGGGTGCCCGTACGGTCGAAGAAATCCTCCAGCGGGGTGGCGGCGAGCAGTTCGCGATCACGATTTTCGGCGACGAGCCGTACGGTAACTACAACCGGATTATGCTTTCCCACGTGCTGGCCGGCGAGCAGCGTGAGGAGGATATCTTCCTCAACAGCCTGCCGTGGTACGAGGAGAACGACATTACGCTGCGCGCCGGCTGCCGGGTGCGGCGGATCGACCGCTACGCCAAGCTGGTGTACGCCGACGACGGGTCGGTCACCCCGTACGACAAGCTCATTATCGCCACCGGTAGCCGGCCATTCATGCCGAAGATGGACGGCATGAACAGCCCAGATGGCGGCTACCTCCCCGGCGTCTTCGGCTTCCGGACGATTGATGACACTCGCAGTATGGTTGCCTACGCTCGGCGGCACGAGCGGGCGGTCGTGATTGGTGGGGGGCTGCTTGGTCTGGAGACGGCGCGCGGGTTGCAGTGCCACGGCGTCACGGTCGAGCTGTTGCACGCCGGGACCCATTTGATGAACCAGCAGCTCGACCCGCAGGCCGGTGATGTCCTGCGCCGCAGCGTCGCCGGGCTCGGCATCGAGGTGCACCTGACCGCGCGGGCCGCCGCGGTGCTCGGGTCGGACCGGGTCCGCGGCGTACGGCTGGCCGACGGGCGGGAGATCGGCTGCGACATGGTTGTCGTGGCCGCCGGCATCCGCCCCAACTCCGAACTCGGCGTGGTCAGCGGCCTGGCGGTCGAGCGGGCCATCGTCGTCGATGACCAAATGCGTACGCTCGACGATCCGGACATTTACGCCGTGGGTGAGTGCGCGCAGCACCGGGGCGAGGTGTACGGCCTGGTGGCGCCGCTGTGGGAGCAGGCCGTCGTGCTGGCCGACCAGCTCACCGCCACCGATCCGGCCGCTGCCTACCACGGCTCCCGGGTCGCGACGAAGCTAAAGGTTGCGGGGGTCGACGTGGCGGCCATGGGCACCAAGGCCCCAGAACGCGACGACGATGAGTTCGTGGTCTTCTCCGAGCCGAGCCGGGGGGTGTACAAGAGCATCGTTATCCGGGGCGACCGGCTGGTGGGGGCGACGCTGCTCGGTGACGTCAGCAAGGTCGCCTTCCTCATGCAGGCCTTCGACCGTGGCCTGCCGCTGCCGGAGCAGCGGGTCCGGCTGATGTTCGACCTCGGCACGCCGGCCGCCGAGGTCGGGGCTGAGGAGCTGGACGACGACGCCCAAGTGTGCAACTGTAACGGCGTGCGCAAGGGGGCGCTGGTCGACTGCGTACGCGGCGGGGTCAAGACCGTATCCGGGGTGATGGACAAGACCCGCGCGGGCCGGGCCTGCGGGTCGTGCAAGACCTTGGTCGCTCAGATCGTGGAGTGGGCGGCCGGCGGTCAGGTGGAGGAGGACCCTGCGGCGGGTTGGTACGTCCCGGGGATACCGCTGGCCAAGGCCGAGCTGATGGCCGCCGTCCGCGAGCAGGGCCTACGATCGGTGTCCGCGGTCTTCGCGGCGCTGGCGCCCGGCGGCGCGGAAGACGCCAAGAGCAAGATGGGGCTGGCCTCGCTGCTGCGGATGATGTGGGGCGAGGAGTACCTCGATGAGCGTGACGCGCGGTTTATCAACGACCGGGTGCACGCGAACATCCAGCGCGATGGCACCTTCTCGGTCGTCCCGCAGATGAAAGGCGGGGTGACCACGCCCGGGCAGTTGCGGCGGATCGCCGAGGTGGCCGAGAAGTACCAGGTGCCTTTGGTCAAGCTCACCGGCGGCCAGCGCATCGACCTGCTCGGGGTCCGCAAGCAGGACCTGCCCGCGGTCTGGGCCGACCTGGACATGCCGTCGGGGTACGCCTACGGCAAGAGCTTCCGTACCGTGAAGACCTGCGTGGGCAGCGATTTTTGCCGGTTTGGGCTGGGGGATTCCACCGCGCTGGGGATCGCTATTGAGTCCCGGTTCCAGGGCATCGAGGGGCCGGCGAAGATGAAGCTCGCGGTCACCGGCTGCCCCCGAAACTGCGCTGAGGCGTACGTCAAGGATCTCGGCGTGGTCGCGGTTGGCGATGGCCGCTGGGAGATCTACGTCGGGGGAGCGGCCGGGGCGCATGTCCGCAAGGGTGACCTGCTGGCAACGGTCGGCTCCGCTGAGGAGGTGATCACGCTGACCGGGCGGTTCCTGCAGTACTACCGGGAGAACGCCAACTGGTTGGAGCGTACGTACGCCTTCGTGCCGCGGGTGGGTATCGAGAAGGTGCGCGCCGTGGTGGTGGAGGACAGTGAGGGGATCGCGGCTGAGCTGGACGCTGCTATCCAGGCTGCGGTGGACGCCTACCGTGACCCCTGGGTCGAACGCGCCGAGCCGGTCACGCCTGGGCAGTTCCGTACCAGCCTGCCGCTGGTCGACCTGCCCCGGGTGCCGGTCCGGTGAGCCCCCGCGAGCACATCGATGCCGCCACCACACCGCCGGTCGGGGCTTATCGCGTCGGCCGGCTCGCGGACATCCCGGTCGGCGAAGGGCGCGCCTTTGCCGTCGGGGGTGAGCAGGTGGCGGTCTTCCGGCTGCGTGACGGCCGGCTGCGCGCGGTCTCCGCGGTCTGCCCGCATGCCGGTGGACCGATCGCCGATGGCCAGATCGACGGCACCATCGTGCTGTGTCCCCTGCACCTCAATGCCTTCGAACTCGACAGCGGGCACTCGACTACCGGCCAGCCGCCGCTGCGCGTCTTCCCCGTGTACGCCGACGGCGGCGAGGTTGTGGTCGAACTACCTGCCTCCTGACCCGGCGCCCGTCTATGCCTCGTCGTCTTGGTCGTCGGTGGCGGACGGACCGGGCGGAAAGTCGGCCTCGGCTGCTGCGCTCTCCTCCAATGTGGGTTCCTGGTCTCCCGGAGGGTCGGGCTGAGGGTTGAAGTCCTCGGTGGGACTCGCATCGCTCATGCTGTTGCTCCTTGTGGGGGCGCCGGCTGGCGCCGAGGAGACGATAGCGCTGACTGGCCCCCAGGGCTGCCCGGATCAAGGGTGCCCGGGTGTCGCCGTCCGAGCCGTAGCCGCCGATGTCCATATCGAGCTGCCTATCCAGCCCGACCGCCTGGAGCCGGGAGATCGGCAGGGTGGCGTTGATCGGGCATGCTGGGGACAGTCCGAGCTGGCCCGGCCGGGGCGCCGGTTCGTCGCGTCACGCTGCCTGCGCCGGTACCGCGCTGCTGGCCATGGGTGACGCGGCCGGCGCGGTAGAGCGGGCCGGATGACCCATCGGTGGGTATGCCTATATCGATCTGGCCACAGCCGAACTGATCCTCGGGCACCTTGACGCCGCAGCGGCGGCGCTTGAGCCAGTCTGGCAGTCCCGGTTCCGCAGCGGCGGCACAGCCTGACCTACCGGCTTGCCCAGACGGGTCGCGCGCGCACCGTGCCGAGGTGGCGTGACGACCGCCAAGCGTGGCAGCTTCGCGACCGCATTGAGGTGTTCAACACCGAGGCTGCGGCCCGCGCCCTACCGTCCGCGTAGGGCGTGCGCCTCCCACGCGGCCAACAACCGTGATTCCTTCGCCGGGTCCAGGCCATGCTCGGCCTGCCGCTCGTGCGGCACTGGCTGCTCAACCTGCAACCATCGCCAGGTGTCCATGATCGTCTCGCGCAGCGGGCGGCAGGCGAGGCCCGCGTGGTGGGCGCGGGAGGCATCGACCGCCCAGGTGCCGGCGGGCGTGCGCCACAAGGGGATCTCGGTCCACTGGCGGACGTCTTGGTCAGCCAGCCAGTCCGAGACCACCCAGACCAGCTCGGTCGCAGCGGCGGTTGCCTCCACGCAGGCGTTGAGTAGATCGCCGTAGGTGCGGTGGCCGCTCGGAGCGGCGACATTGAATGTCCCGCCTGCCCTAGCGTCGATCAGGCGCAGGATGAAGTCGGTGAGATCGCGCACGTCCACCGGTTGGATCGGTTGGGCGGGATCACCGGCGGCGAGCATTTTTCCGCCTCGGGCGGCGCGGCGGAGCAGGGTGGGTAGCCGCCCGACGTACTCGTACGGGCCGAGGAGTACCCCGGGCCGCAGGATTAGCGCATCGTCGCCGTACGTCTCGTGCACCGCCTGCTCGCAGCCGGACTTCAAGATGCCATAGGCGTACGGACCGGGCAGGGCCGCGATGTCCGGGTCTGTCTCGCGGGCCTCGGGACGCGACGGCCACAGCGGCGAGGACTCCTCGACTGGCTCATGCGGCCAATGCCGATACGCCGAGACGGTGGATACCAGGACGTAGCGGCGGGCGAGTGGGCGCAGCGTCTGCGCGGCCAGCAGCGCGTCTGGTGGCTCGTACCCGCTGGTGTCCACCACGGCGTCCCATGGTCCGTGTGCGGCAAGTCGTCGTACGTCGGCCGGATTAGTGCGGTCGCCATGCACGGACCGCACCCCGGCCACGTCGCGGCCGGTACGTCCACGGTTGAAGCAGGTGACCTGCCAACCCCGCGTCAATGCGGTCTCAGCGAGTGCCCGGCCGAGAAACCAGGTCCCACCGAGGATCAGCAGCCGGCGGGCTGGGTCACCAACAGGTCGCTCCTTGGGGGCTGGTTGCGACTCGGCATGCGTACGCGGAGGCCGGCCGGCACGACCAACCGCGCCGGGAGTTGAGCCGCCGTCCAGCACCTCATCCGCTGGCCTATCCCGCCGCCGGCCCCCCTCTACAGGACGCATACGCCAATCATGCCGGTGGATGCCAGGCGCCGGTTGTCCGGAGTCGTACGCATGTAAATGCATGCGAGAGAGAGGTGGGGCATGGTGACGCTGCAAATCCGGGATGTGCCCGAGGAGGTACGTGACGTGCTGATGGCGCAGGCTGCGGCCCACGGGCAGTCAATGCAGGCGTACCTGCTGGACTTGGCGCGGCGGCACGCCGCGCAGGCTGGCAACGCGCGGCTGCTGGCGAGCTTCGCCGGCCGGTCGGACGGGATACGCGCTGAGGCAGGCGAGGCCGTCGCGCTGGTGGTCGCAGAGCGGGCGCAGCGGGAGCGGGATCTGTCGGAGTGATCGTGGTCGACGCCAGCGTGCTGGCCCTCGTGCTGCTGGATGATGGGTCGGCCGGCCAGCGGTTGGTTGACCGGGTCTGGCAGTGGCAGGAGAACCTCACGGCCTACGACGCCGCCTACGTCGCACTGGCCGAGGCCTTGGGCGTCGCCTTAGTCACTGTTGATGTTCGACTGATCAATGCACCGGGTGTCACCTGCCAGACGATCATCCCTTGACGGGCGGGCAGCCGCGTAGTCCGTCCGAGGGCGGGGTCGGTCCGGGCCGTCTCGGTAGCATGAATCTACGTAGATGCGATCTACCTAGATGGGAGGGTCGGTGGCGGCGGGTTTTGTCGGCAGAGCGGTCGAGCTGGGCCTGCTGCGCAAGCGGCTGGACCAGGTCGCTGCTTCACGTTCTGGGACGGCCGTGGCGATCCGGGGCCGTCGCCAGGTGGGCAAGTCGCGCCTCGTACAGGAGTTCTGCGATGCCGCGGGCGTGCCGTACCTGTTCTTCACCGCGACCAGGGGTGCCTCGCCGGTGGAGTCGGTGGCCGCCTTCCTGGCTGAGGCGAAGGACTCGTCCTTGCCTACCGATCCTGAACTCGTCCCCGTCGGCGCCGCGGGAAGTTGGCCGGACGCCTTCCGTACCCTGGCCTCGATCCTGCCGGACACCCCAGCAATCGTCGTCCTCGACGAGCTTCCCTGGCTGGCTGAGCAGGACGACCTGTTCGACGGCGCGTTGCAGACGGCGTGGGACCGGTTGTTGGCCGGGCGGCCGGTGCTCCTGCTGCTGCTCGGCAGCGACCTCCACATGATGGAGCGGCTGACCGCGTACGACCGCCCTTTCTTTGGACGGGCCGACAACCTGGTCCTCGGTCCGCTCAACCCGGCGGAGACCGGAGATGCGACCGGCCTGCCGGGAGCCGGCGCGATCGACGCCCATCTGCTGTCCGGCGGGCTGCCCGGCATCCTTCGACGCTGGCCATACGGGACGCCGACGCTGCCGTTCGTCGAACAGGAATGCGCCGACCCGGCCTCGCCGCTGTTCAGCGTGCCCGAGTCGGCATTGTTGGCCGAGTTCCCCGCGCCTGACCATACCCGGCGCGTGCTGGAGGCGGTGGGCAGCGGCGACCGTACTCACGCCGCTATCGCCGCGACGGCGGGTGGCCGGCAGGGGGCGCTGCCCTCGGGGTCGCTGTCGCCGTTGCTTCGCCGGCTCGTCGAGGACAAGCGGGTCCTCGCGGTGGACCAGCCGCTGTCGACCAGCCCGGGCAAGCCCGCGCTGTACCGGGTGGCGGACAGTAACCTGCGGCTGTATCTTGCCGCTCTGCGCTCGGCCCAGGAGTTCGCTCGCCGCGGACAGCCTGAGGCGGCTTTTCGGCTGGTGCGACGCCGGTGGCCGGCATGGCGGGGCAGAGCGGTCGAGCCGCTGGTCCGTCAGTCGCTGGAACTCGCCGCGGCCGCTGGCGACCTGCCCTGGCCCGAGGTCGAAACGGTCGGCGGTTGGTGGAACCGGCGGTTCGACCCGGAAGTGGACCTAGTCGGAGCCGACCGAGCGCCGGTTGCCCGGCGGCTGCGCTTCGCCGGGTCGATCAAGTGGCTGGCAACCCCCTTCGACGACCACGACCTCAGCGAACTCCTTCGAGGCGCTGCCCAGGTGCCGGGCTTTACGCCCGGCAGTACGGGGCTGGCCATCGTGTCGCTGTCCGGCACCGCCCCAAGCCTGCGCCTAGACAACGTGGATCTCGTGTGGGGAGCAGATGATCTTGTCTCCGCCTGGCAGCCCATGAGTCGATGAACCCAAACAGTCCCCTGGCCTACTCCTGCTCGCCTGCCCTATTTAATTACACGCTAGGGTGAGGTGTCGGAGCGCTTCTTGCTCGGTGAGCCTCAGGACATCCTGTGGCCGGCCTTCGTAGGTTGGGACGAGGCCCAGCCCGCTGAGGACGATGTCCGCGGTGCAAGTCTGCGATCTGGTGAGCAGCTCGGCGTATGCGTGAGGTGGTTCGTCGGCTAAGCTAAAGAGCCATGAGCCATGAGTGACGGCACGGGATCGCTCACCGGCCGACCAGCTCCGTATTCTAAATCCGTTTGATTGTCGCGAACCAGGCCGGTGCGCCGTCGTCGTGGTATCTCGTCTGAACCCGGTCCGGTTCGATGACGGCGATATTCCATCCATTGCTGGGGTTGAACGCCGCTCTCAGCTCTTCCTGACTGATGGGGTGCGGGCCAGTATCGGGACCATCGTCACTGAAACACAACACATACAGGGTTCCATCGTACTCGGTCACCGACGCTAGACTCGTCACATATCCTGGTCGCTCATCGCTGTCGAAGGTGTGGAACAGTCCGCAGTCCAGCACTGTCTCAAACCTGCGCCCCAAACGCTCCAGATGGAACGCGTCAGCCGCAGCGAACTCAACCTCGATCCCACGGTCGTCGGCCTTCGCTCGGGCAATCGCCAGTGCCGTCTCAGCCACGTCAACGCCCAGAACCGACAATCCCCGCGAGGCGACGTGAAGAGCGTTCTCGCCGGTCCCGCAGCCCGCATCGAGCACCGCTCCAGCGAATCCGTCTTCGGATGCCAAACGCAATATTGCTGGCTGCGGTTTGCCAATATCCCAAGGCGCAGGGCCATCGTGGTATGACGCATCCCAGGGCAGTCCCGTCAGCCGCTCGTGACTGGTTGGGTGCCGACCACTGAACGGATCGTCAGCGCGGGTTCCTGATGGCTCCGACAACTTCGTCCCCTTCCCGCAACTGATCTTACCACCTGGGTGTGGTCAGTGCCGGTCGGCTAGTAGGCGAACCGGCCCTGCGCCGCGACGGTCGGCCGGCCGGCGGTAGCCGTATGCCTGCTGGGTCGAGCCGCTGGAGGACCGCCGGCCGCGATGAGGTGTAGGTGGGTCGAGACCTATACCGAACAGGGATGTCAGCGGGGTCGACGCCACTCGGACCACTCCGGGCACCGGCTGTGCTCGTCGGGCTGGTGGGGTGTTCGTGTGTGATCTGTTGTGCTGGTTACTGCGCCCGGCTGGTCTGGCTACTCGCTGGCCGGGTTATCGAGGGCTGTTGGGGGTGTGACCCGACTGCTACGCGGCTATCGTGAGGCTTCGGAGCGCTTCTTGCCAGTCGCGGTCTTGTGGGGAGCCGGCGGGGAAGCGGACCAGGTGCCGGGCTGTGAACTGGAGCGATGCCCCGCGGGTGCCGGGCAACGTCAGCGCCGACAGCGCCACCGTCAGCGCCTCGGGAGCGTCCTGCGGAATCAGAGCGACAGCTTGGTCCAAAATCACGAGTGCCCGGTCGATGCGTTCTGCGGGGTCGTAGAGGTCTAGGGTTTCGGCGGTGGTGGCCAGTGCTGCTTCGTGACGGCCGAGGGCAACCTCCCCGTGGCCTTGAAAAAAACCCAACCGCTCGGGGGGGAAGGACAATATGCTGGGTGCGATCAACCGGGCCGGTGACCGCTGCAAGCACTCGTGGGCATTCCCGATCGCCCGGTCGAACTCCGCGGCCTGGCCCAAGGTGGCATGGGCCCAGGCCGACACGGACCAGAGGTAGGCATGAGCTGGGGTCGCTGCCCCTTGGCCGAGCTGGCTCAGCCGGGGCTCGGTGAGCCTCAGGACATCCTGTGGCTGGCCTTGGTAGGTTGGGACGAGGCCCAGCATGCTGAGGGCGATGTCCGCGGTGTACTGGTCGCCCACGT